>BNJS01000921.1_pt1 | contig 134719 bp, 164 predicted proteins | sample 8540461 | NCBI WGS metagenome assembly BNJS01 (sample SAMD00202454, study PRJDB9452) | human saliva metagenome | isolation source: human saliva | place: Japan
ATTTTGTTACGATTTCAGCCAGTCTTTCTTTATGAATTTGTGAAGCCAGAAAGGTGGAGGTGATGAAATAATTCTGAAGTAGAGAAGTTACGATTGTAGATAATTGGTTTAGGAGAGTTAGTGACGGGAAAGGTAGTGATCACAATATCGTGAGGAATTTGATTGAGAATTGAGAAAGAAATAGTAGACTTCTTCCCAAGAATCAAATAGATAGAGATTATTGCCGTAGTGAGTTAGGGTGTCGATTAGGTTTTTGTGCGTGATGACTATCCAGATGACTAATGACCAAAAACACGTATTTTTGGGAAGTTTTTTTGAAGTAATTGGACTAAAATTCGCTGCCCTTGAATCGAAAAGGTGTAGACAAGTTCTTGTAGCTTACTTGGGTGATTTTCTAGCCCCATTTCAGTCAGATAAGATTGGAATTTGTATTGACTTACTTCAAATAGTTTTGGAAATTCTACTTGATAATTGCTTAAAAATCTGAGATTTCTGTCTGTCAAGAGACTGGTTACTGAGTAGGGTGGAAGAAATCAGATTGGGCAGTGTAGTGGAGGAGCCAAGTCAATTCCTCGCGATTTTCAATCTGTAGGTGAAATTCTTTAGCCAGTTCTTCTAAAATTTGGCTCAATAAACGATAGGATTTTTGGATATGATGAATATCGCTCAGTGCACCATTACTAGGATTTAGTTTGTGATTTGAGGAGACTTTACTGGGTTTGAAAAATAGCTGTTCCAGTGTCTCCTTTTGTAGGTTCAAAATGGAGCTTTTTTTAGCCAGCTTTTTTTGATATCTTGTTCAAACTGCGGAATTTGCATGAGAGAGCTGTAGTGACTGGTTAAAAAGAGGAGTAGGATTTTTCAATCAAATGACTCTTACTAAACCGCTCTAGATTGATAGCAAGAATATATTTGATTTGCCGTAAACTACTGAGGTTGGGTGAAACTTGTTGGGCGTTCAAAAATAGCTGAATCAAGTGAGTGAGTGATTCTTCAGAAATAGAAGGGAAAGGCCAATCAAGAAAGGTGTAGCTTTGGCTAAAGTAGTCCAGATAAAAGGCGCGGATGTCCTCTTCTGCTCCCTCCATGACCAAAGGGGAAGGTTGGATGCTGATGCTATAGTGCTGTGGAAGTTTAGTATTTAGATGCTGGATGATTTCCTCGATATGCTCTGTATTAGTCGAAAGTTCCTGACACATTTGCTCAAGTGATTGTCCCTCTTTGAAAAATAGACAGTTCAAAAAAAGAGTAAGTTGTAGATTGTTCAAAGATTGCAATTCGAGGATTCAAGGTATTTTGGAAGTCAAACTGCAATTGAATGCCTTTTTTTCTTGATTGAAGCAGGAGGTTAGGAAACAATTGCTCAAGCTTAAAAAGGTGTTCTTGCAATTTTTCTATTGAAAAATTCAGCTTCTCAGCCAAGACGGACAATTCTATCCAATCATGGTGTTTGGTTAATTCTTCCAGTAAGAATAGCAAATCTTGTTCAGTTTTAGAAAGCAAGATATTCATCACAAACCTCCCTATATATTTATACATATATATTAAAAAAAAAGCCTAGTAAAGTCAAGAAAAACAACCTAGGATAAAATAGGAAAATCGTAATTTACTATATTTTTTTATTGAACTATTAAACTGAAAAATGAAGTTTGCAAAAGTGATCATTGAATTTAATTTTTTATAGGAAAAGATTTTGTCAAAAAATCGTCAATCCCCTTGAAAAATCTAGCTAAATAGGGTATAATATGAGTAATCATTTGTCGTAGGTTTTGTCTGAAATATTGTCCAGACAAGGCTCACAGCAGTTAAATCTTCTGAAAAAGTCAGATTTAGCTGCTCTTTTTGTGCTTTTTTTCAGGATTTTGAGTATTTGTAACAAAGACTTAAAGATTCTGAAAATTCATCAAGAGGACACGGTGATAGGGGTTTTTAAAACCATATGACGATTAGAAAAGCCTGATTGACAAGGCTTGGAACTTATTTACAAAGGAGAATCATCTTGGCAGGACATGACGTTCAATACGGGAAACATCGTACCCGTCGTAGTTTTTCAAGAATCAAAGAAGTTCTTGACTTACCAAATTTGATTGAAATTCAAACTGACTCATTCAAAGATTTCCTAGACCACGGTCTGAAGGAAGTGTTTGAAGATGTATTGCCAATTTCAAACTTCACAGACACAATGGAGTTGGAATTTGTTGGATATGAAATCAAGGAACCAAAATATACGCTAGAAGAAGCTCGTATTCACGATGCTAGCTACTCAGCACCAATTTTTGTAACCTTCCGCTTGATTAATAAAGAAACAGGCGAAATCAAGACCCAAGAAGTTTTCTTTGGTGATTTCCCAATTATGACAGAAATGGGTACTTTCATCATCAATGGTGGTGAACGTATCATCGTATCTCAGTTGGTCCGCTCACCAGGTGTTTACTTTAACGATAAAGTTGATAAAAACGGTAAAGTGGGCTACGGTTCAACAGTTATCCCTAACCGTGGAGCTTGGTTGGAACTTGAAAGTGACTCAAAAGATATCGCCTACACTCGTATCGACCGTACTCGTAAGATTCCATTTACGACATTGGTTCGTGCGCTTGGTTTCTCAGGTGATGATGAAATTTTTGATATCTTTGGTGATAGCGAATTGGTTCGCAACACTGTTGAAAAAGATATCCACAAGAACCCAATGGACTCTCGTACAGACGAAGCTTTGAAAGAAATTTACGAACGCCTTCGTCCAGGTGAGCCTAAGACTGCTGAAAGCTCACGTAGTTTGCTTGTGGCTCGTTTCTTTGACCCACGCCGCTATGACTTGGCAGCAGTTGGTCGTTACAAAGATCAATAAAAAAACTCAATGTTAAAAACACGCTTGCTCAACCAAACCATTGCAGAGCCATTGGTAGATCCTGAAACTGGAGAAATCTTGGTAGAAGCTGGGACAATCATGACTCGCAGTGTGATTGAAAGCATTGAAAGCCATTTGGATGGCGACTTGAACAAGATTGTCTACATTCCAAATGATGCTGCGGTTGTGACTGAGCCAGTTGTTCTTCAAAAATTCAAGGTTGTTGCACCAACGGATCCAGACCGTGTTGTAACCATCATTGGTAATGCCAATCCAGATGACAAGGTTCGTATCGTCACTCCTGCAGATATCCTTGCTGAGATGAGCTACTTCTCAACTTGGCTGAAGGGACTTGGCCGTGTAGATGATATCGACCACCTTGGTAACCGTCGTATCCGTGCGGTTGGTGAATTGCTTGCCAACCAAGTACGTCTTGGACTTTCTCGTATGGAACGTAATGTCCGTGAACGTATGTCTGTTCAAGACAACGAAGTCTTGACACCACAACAAATCATCAATATCCGTCCTGTAACAGCTGCGGTTAAAGAATTCTTTGGTTCATCACAATTGTCACAGTTCATGGACCAACACAACCCGCTTTCTGAGTTGTCTCACAAACGCCGTTTGTCAGCCTTAGGGCCTGGTGGTTTGACACGTGACCGTGCTGGATATGAAGTCCGTGACGTGCACTACACTCACTACGGTCGTATGTGTCCAATCGAGACACCTGAAGGACCTAACATCGGTTTGATCAATAACTTGTCATCTTACGGACACTTGAACAAATATGGTTTTGTTCAAACACCATACCGTAAGGTTGACCGTGAAACAGGTGTTGTCACAAACGAAATCGTTTGGTTGACAGCCGATGAAGAAGATGAATTTACTGTAGCACAGGCTAACTCTCGTCTGAATGAAGATGGAACATTTGCTGAGAAAGTTGTCATGGGACGTCACCAAGGGGTCAACCAAGAGTATCCAGCTAATGTTGTTGACTACATGGACGTATCACCAAAACAGGTAGTTGCCGTTGCGACAGCATGTATTCCTTTCTTGGAAAACGATGACTCCAACCGTGCCCTCATGGGAGCCAACATGCAACGTCAGGCTGTGCCATTGATTAATCCTAAAAGCACCTTACGTTGGTACTGGTATGGAATACCAAGCAGCCCACGATTCAGGAGCTGCTGTGATTGCTCAGTATGACGGTAAAGTTACCTATGCAGATGCTGACAAGGTAGAAGTTCGTCGTGAAGATGGTTCATTGGACGTTTACCACATCCAAAAATTCCGTCGTTCAAACTCAGGTACTGCCTACAACCAACGCACTCTCGTAAAAGTTGGCGATGTCGTTGAAAAAGGCGATTTCATCGCTGACGGACCTTCTATGGAAAATGGAGAAATGGCGCTTGGACAAAACCCAATCGTTGCCTACATGACTTGGGAAGGTTACAACTTCGAGGATGCCGTTATCATGAGCGAACGCTTGGTGAAAGACGATGTCTACACATCTGTCCACCTTGAAGAATACGAATCAGAAACACGCGATACAAAGCTTGGGCCTGAAGAAATTACTCGTGAAATTCCAAACGTTGGTGAAGATGCTCTTAAAGACCTTGACGAAATGGGTATTATCCGTATCGGTGCTGAGGTTAAAGAAGGCGATATCCTTGTAGGTAAAGTAACACCTAAGGGTGAGAAAGACCTTTCAGCTGAAGAACGTCTCTTGCACGCTATCTTCGGAGATAAATCTCGTGAAGTGCGTGATACTTCTCTTCGTGTACCACACGGTGCCGATGGTGTCGTTCGTGATGTTAAGATCTTTACACGTGCAAATGGAGATGAGTTGCAATCAGGTGTTAATATGCTGGTTCGCGTCTACATCGCTCAAAAACGTAAGATCAAGGTCGGAGATAAGATGGCCGGACGTCACGGAAACAAAGGGGTTGTCTCTCGTATCGTTCCTGTAGAAGACATGCCTTACCTTCCAGACGGAACTCCAGTCGATATCATGTTGAACCCACTTGGGGTGCCATCACGTATGAATATCGGTCAGGTTATGGAGCTCCACCTTGGTATGGCTGCTCGTACTCTTGGTATCCACATCGCAACACCAGTCTTTGACGGAGCAAGTTCTGAAGACCTTTGGTCAACTGTTAAAGAAGCAGGTATGGATAGCGATGCCAAAGACAATCCTTTACGATGGACGTACTGGTGAACCATTTGATAACCGTGTTTCTGTCGGAGTCATGTACATGATCAAACTCCACCACATGGTTGATGATAAATTGCACGCGCGTTCAGTCGGACCTTACTCAACCGTTACCCAACAACCACTCGGAGGTAAAGCTCAGTTTGGTGGACAACGTTTCGGTGAGATGGAGGTTTGGGCTCTTGAAGCCTACGGTGCGTCAAATGTTCTTCAAGAAATCTTGACTTACAAGTCTGACGATATCAACGGACGTTTGAAAGCCTATGAAGCTATTACAAAAGGAAAACCAATTCCAAAACCAGGTGTTCCAGAATCCTTCCGAGTTCTTGTCAAAGAATTGCAATCTCTTGGTCTTGACATGCGTGTCCTAGATGAAGATGACCAAGAAGTGGAACTTCGTGACTTGGATGAAGGAATGGACGAAGATGTCATCCACGTAGATGACCTTGAAAAAGCCCGCGAAAAAGCAGCACAAGAGGCTAAAGCAGCTTTTGAAGCTGAAGAAGCTGAGAAAGCAACAAAAGCGGAAGCAACAGAAGAAGCTGCTGAATAAGAATAAGCAGTTCACTTAGAATAGAAAGGGAAGAAATAGTGGTTGATGTAAATCGTTTTAAAAGTATGCAAATCACCCTAGCTTCTCCAAGTAAAGTCCGTTCATGGTCTTATGGAGAAGTCAAAAAACCTGAAACAATCAATTACCGTACCTTGAAACCAGAACGTGAAGGACTCTTTGATGAAGTTATCTTTGGTCCTACAAAAGACTGGGAATGTGCTTGTGGTAAGTACAAACGTATTCGTTACAGAGGAATTGTTTGTGACCGCTGTGGGGTTGAAGTAACGCGTACAAAAGTTCGTCGTGAGCGTATGGGGCACATTGAGTTGAAAGCTCCTGTATCTCACATCTGGTACTTCAAGGGGATTCCAAGCCGTATGGGCTTGACCCTTGATATGAGCCCTCGTGCCCTCGAGGAAGTTATCTACTTTGCGGCTTATGTGGTGATTGATCCGAAGGATACACCACTTGAGCACAAGTCTATCATGACAGAGCGCGAATACCGTGAGCGCTTGCGTGAGTATGGTTATGGATCATTCGTTGCCAAAGATGGGTGCCGAAGCCATCCAAGACCTTTTGAAACAAGTAGATCTTGAAAAAGAAATTGCTGAACTCAAAGAAGAGTTGAAAACAGCTACTGGACAAAAAAACGTGTCAAAAGCCATCCGTCGTTTGGATGTTTTGGATGCCTTTTACAAGTCTGGAAACAAACCTGAATGGATGATTCTCAACATCCTTCCAGTTATTCCACCAGATCTTCGTCCAATGTTGCAGTTGGATGGTGGCCGTTTTGCCTCATCTGACTTGAACGACCTTTACCGCCGTGTTATCAACCGTAACAACCGTTTGGCTCGTTTGCTTGAGTTGAATGCACCAGGTATCATCGTTCAAAATGAGAAGCGTATGCTTCAAGAAGCGGTTGACGCTTTGATTGACAATGGTCGTCGTGGTCGTCCAATCACAGGACCAGGTAGCCGTCCACTGAAATCATTGAGCCACATGCTTAAAGGTAAACAAGGACGCTTCCGTCAAAACTTGCTCGGTAAACGTGTTGACTTCTCAGGACGTTCCGTTATCGCCGTTGGTCCAACTCTTAAGATGTACCAATGTGGTGTGCCACGTGAAATGGCAATCGAGCTCTTTAAACCATTCGTTATGCGTGAAATCGTTGCGCGTGATATTGTGCAAAATGTCAAAGCAGCTAAACGCTTGGTGGAACGTGGAGATGAGCGTATCTGGGATATCCTTGAAGAAGTGATCAAAGAACACCCAGTGCTTCTTAACCGCGCACCGACCCTTCACCGTTTGGGTATCCAAGCCTTCGAGCCAGTCTTGATTGATGGTAAGGCCCTTCGCTTGCACCCACTTGTCTGTGAAGCCTATAATGCCGACTTTGACGGGGACCAAATGGCCATCCACGTACCGCTTTCAGAAGAAGCCCAAGCAGAAGCTCGTATCTTGATGCTCGCTGCTGAGCATATCTTGAACCCAAAGATGGTAAACCAGTTGTTACTCCATCTCAGGACATGGTTTTGGGTAACTACTACTTGACTATGGAAGAAGCTGGTCGTGAAGGTGAAGGAATGGTCTTCAAAGACCGTGACGAAGCGGTTATGGCTTACCGTAATGGTTATGTTCACCTCCACTCACGTGTTGGTATTGCAACAGACAGCCTCAACAAACCATGGACAGAAGAGCAAAAACATAAGGTCTTGCTTACAACAGTTGGTAAAATCCTCTTCAACGACATCATGCCAGAGGGTCTACCATACTTGCAAGAACCAAACAATGCCAACTTGACAGAAGGCGTTCCAGCTAAATACTTCTTGCCACTTGGTGGAGATATCAAGGAAGCAATCAGCAAACTTGAACTCAATCCTCCATTCAAGAAGAAAAACCTTGGAAATATCATCGCTGAAATCTTCAAACGTTTCCGTACGACAGAAACTTCTGCCTTGCTTGACCGTATGAAGAACCTTGGTTACCATCACTCAACTCTTGCAGGATTGACAGTGGGTATTGCCGATATCCCAGTCGTTGATGACAAGGCTGAAATCATTGAAGAATCACACAAACGTGTAGAACAAATCACAAAACAATTCCGTCGTGGTATGATCACAGACGATGAGCGTTATAATGCTGTTACAGCTGAATGGCGTGCTGCCCGTGAAAAACTAGAGAAACGTTTGATTGCCAACCAAGATCCTAAGAACCCAATCGTTATGATGATGGACTCTGGAGCCCGTGGTAACATCTCAAACTTCTCACAGCTTGCCGGTATGCGTGGTCTGATGGCTGCTCCGAACGGACGTATCATGGAATTGCCAATCCTTTCAAACTTCCGTGAAGGTTTGTCAGTACTCGAAATGTTCTTCTCAACTCACGGTGCGCGTAAAGGTATGACCGATACGGCCCTTAAGACAGCCGACTCAGGTTACTTGACTCGTCGTTTGGTTGACGTTGCCCAAGACGTTATCATCCGTGAGGATGACTGTGGAACAGACCGTGGTCTCTTGATCCGCTCTATCGCAGAAGGAAAAGAGATGATCGAGTCTCTTGAAGAACGTCTCAACGGTCGTTACACTAAGAAAAACTGTTAAACATCCAGAAACTGGTGCAGTGATTATCGGTCCAAATGAGTTGATTACAGAAGACAAGGCGCGTGAAATTGTTAATGCTGGTGTGGAAGAAGTGACTATCCGTTCCGTATTTACATGTAACACTCGTCACGGTGTCTGCCGTCACTGTTACGGTATCAACTTGGCGACTGGTGATGCGGTTGAAGTTGGTGAAGCAGTTGGGACAATCGCTGCCCAATCTATCGGGGAACCTGGTACACAGCTTACAATGCGTACCTTCCACACGGGTGGGGTTGCCTCAAATACCGATATCACTCAGGGTCTTCCTCGTGTCCAAGAAATCTTTGAGGCCCGCAATCCTAAAGGGGAAGCGGTTATCACAGAGGTTAAAGGACAAGTTACAGCTATCGAAGAAGATGCATCAACTCGTACTAAGAAAGTCTTTGTTAAGGGTGAAACTGGCGAAGGTGAATATGTCGTTCCATTTACCGCTCGTATGCGTGTTGAAGTTGGAGACCAAGTAGCGCGTGGTGCTGCTCTTACAGAAGGTTCTATCCAACCAAAACGTCTCCTTGCAGTTCGTGATGTCTTGTCAGTTGAAACTTACCTTCTCGGTGAAGTACAAAAAGTTTACCGTAGCCAAGGGGGTAGAAATCGGTGACAAACACATCGAGGTAATGGTTCGTCAAATGATCCGTAAAGTCCGTGTCATGGATCCAGGTGACACAGATCTTCTCATGGGTACCCTCATGGATATCAATGACTTTACAGCAGAATATCTGACTCCAGAACCAGAAGAGGCAGAACTTGCTCCTGTAGAGGAAGTTGTGGAAATCCAAGTTGAAGAAACAGTAGAATAAAGACTTTTTATCAACTGTAGTAGGTTGAATAAGAGTCACACTTTGGAGAGGACCGAATTGGTTCTCTCCTTTTTGATATTCAAAGCGAGGAGAATTCTAGTTTAAAAATTGTCAAAGTTTCGAAAGTCAAAAGCGTTTCTCTTGATGACTTTGATGAGGTTGTTAGTAGCTTCTAGTTTTGCATTTGAGTAGAGTCCAAGGGCGTTGATAATTTTATCTTTGTCCCTAATAAAAGTATTAAAAACAGTCTGAAAGATAGTGTTTACACAAGAAATGGTCTCTTCAATGAGACTAAAGAAATGGTCAGCTTGCTCGTTTTGAAAATGAAAGAGTAAGAGTTGATAGAGCTCATAGTGTTCTCTGAGTTCTTGAGAGTAAGAGAGAAGCTCTTTGTTGGTCAAATGCATACGAAAAGTTGGGCGATAAAAACGTTTATCACTTAGTTTCCGACTATCTTGTTGAATGAGTTTCCAGTAGCGTTTAATCCCCCTGTACTCGCGCGATTTTCGATCCAATTGATTTATGATTTGAACACGAACACGACTCATAGCTTGGCTGATGTATTGTACAATGTGAAAACGATCCAGAACGATTTTAGCCTTTGGAAATAGTTTTCTGGTAATATCGTAATAGGGACTAAACATATCCATTGTAATGACCTTGACGCGACTTCTCACCTGTCTGGAATAGCGTAGAAAGTGATTGCGAATCGTCACTTGCGTCCGCCCATCTAAAATCGCTAGGATTTTTTTGAAATCGAAATCCTGTGCAATGAAGCTCATCTTGCCTTTCTTGAAGCTGTATTCATCCCAGCTCATGTGTTCTGGAAGGAAGTTAAGGTCAATCTTGAACTTGAATTCTTTCAATGTACGAATGACGGTGGAATTGGAGACAGCTAGGCATTCAGCGATAGCCGTCATAGGGACTTTCTCGATTAATTTTTGAGCGATTTTCTGCTTGATAATGGTCGCGATTTGGTGGTTCTTCTTGGCTAAGGAGGTCTCAGCGACAGCCATTTTTCCACAGACTTTACAGCGAAAACGCCGTTTCTTTAAGCGAATCAGGGTTTTATATCCCGCACACTCTAGATAGGGAATTTTTGATTCTTTTTGGGAATCATATTTAGCCATTTGTCCTTGGCAGAGAGGGCATTTAGGTGATGGATAATCTAGCTTAGCGATGATTTCTTTATGTGTTCCAGCATCTATAACATCCAAAATAGTAATGTTCTGGTCTTTTATTCCCAGTAATTTTGTGATAAAATTGAATGGTTCCATATGATTCTTTCTAATGATGGTTTGGTCGCTTTTCATTGTAGATCTTATGGGACTTTTTTTCTACAACAAAAGAGACTCCATAATTCCTACAGTGGTTTTACCCACTACAAAAATTATAGAGCCAAAAAAGCAACGGCAAATCCGTTGCTTTTTTTGGAGATAAGGGACTATTGTCCCAGACTCTACGGGGGAACTGAAATAATGGGAAAGAATCAATCAAAGATTTTGATTAGTCTTTGAAATTCTTTTGGAAGATAAGGAGAGACAAGATAGAAGTAATAGCTGCCAAGAATAGGAAGGCATTTGTTTCTTGTTCCCCAGTTGCTGGGAGTTGTTTTTCCTTGTCTTGTTTGACTGTAGTTGCAACAGGAGCTTTTTCATCTTTTGCTGGTGAATTGTCTGTTACGACTGGAGCTGGTTTTTCGGTCTCTCTTGGGAAAACATACTCAGGAAGGGTCACAACAGGTGGTGCCTCTGTTCCTACTGAGCTTTGCTTGATACCCACCTCAATCACTCGATCTTGAGCTGGAGTTGTTTCCGTTTGGACAACTTTGCGATTGCTGCCATCTACTTCAACATACTCGACTAGCAGACCGTCCTTACCTTCTGATAGGATTTGCTCTTTTCCTTTATCTAGTAGGGCATTTTCACGACGGATAGTCTTGAATGGGACTACCGTATTGACGATTTCTAAACTTGGAAGTTGGAAGACAAGGTTCTTGACTCCTTCTTCAGGGGTTACAGAAGAAGTTGGCTTTTTCAGGGTTTGCTTGGTAGAGGATACTCAGGAAGGGTCACAACTGGTGGAGCTTCTGTTCCAGACTGAGCTTTGTTTGCTACCCTACCTCAATCACTCGCTCTTGAGCTGGAGTTGCTTCTGTTTGGAGAACCTTGCGATTATCACCGTCCACTTCAACATACTCGACTAAGAGACCGTCTTTTCCTTCTGATAGAACTTGCTCTTTTCCTTTGTCTAATTGTGGGTTTTCGCGACGAATAGTCTTGAACGGTACTGATCTTATTGACGATTTCCAAGCTTGGAAGTGTAAAGACAAGGTCTTTAACCCCTTCCTCAGGACTTGAAGAAGTAATTGGTTTTTCCGGTTGCGCTGGTTTTTCCGGTTGAGTCGGATTTTCAGGCTGAACTGGCTTTTCCGGTTGCGCTGGGGTTTCCGGTTGCGCTGGAGTTTCAGGTTGAGCTGGTTTTTCAGGCTGAGCCGGAGTTTCAGGTTGAGTTGGTTTTTTAGGCTGAGCCGGAGTTTCCGGTTGAGTTGGTTTTTCAGGCTGAGCTGGTTTCTCAGGTTGAGCAGGTTTCTCAGGCTGAGCCGGTTTTTCAGGTTGAACTGGATTCTCAGGTTGAGTCGGATTTTCAGGCTGAGCTGGTTTTTCAGGTTCAGCAGGTTTCTCAGGCTGAGCTGCTTCGAGCTTGCTGATTTGTTCGAGCAGGTTTCTCAGCGCTTGATTGAGCTGCTTCCTGAGTTTTAGCTTTCTCGGGATTGCAGCAATGGCTTGGTCAGCAGTTTCTCATGAGTTTCTTCTTAGGTTGCGCCGGTTTGTTGGATCCAGGTCTCAGCGCCGGTTTTTTTCTCGATGAGCCGGTTTTGTCAGGCTGTCGCATAGGCTTATCGTACTCAGGCTCGGCAGGTTGTTTCCGGTTGCGCTGGAGTTTTCCGGTTGAGTTGGTTTTTCAGGCTGAACTGGTTTTTCAGGTTCAGCAGGTTTCTCAGGCTGAGCCGCTTCGAGTTTGTTGATTTGTTCGAGAGCGGTTTCTAGTGCTTGATTGACTGCTTCCTGAGTTTTAGCTTCTTGGATGGCAGCAATGGCTTGGTCAGCAATTTCTAATAATTTCTTCTTAGCTTCCTTGTTGGATCCAAGCTCAGCGACTTTTTTCTCGATAGCTTTTGTCAAGCTGTCCATAGCCTTATCATACTCAATTTCCGGTTGTTTTGGTTCAGCTGGTTTCTCAGGCTGGTCAGGTTTCTCAGGTTCTTCTGGCTGTTCCGGTTGCTCTGGACTAGGTTCCTCTTGGCCTCTTTGATAGTTCTCATCCTTAGATAGGATATCTTGTAGGGCACTGACTGTCAACATGACATCCTGAACATCCACTGCATCAGCACTGAGTTGGTTTCTCAATTTTTCTAGATTTGCTTGGAAAGCTTGGCGTGCAGTAGCCGTATTTTTCAAGCCTGCTGGATCAAAGTTGGACAGATCATCTTTCCATTTAGAGATAGACTGGATGATATCTGCTTTGCTGTAGAGTTCACTGCCTTCGCCACGAGTGATGAATTGGTCCACTTGAATACCGATATTTTGAGACAAATCGTTTCGATCAGGATCGAGTTGAAGGGTGACTGCATGCAAGTTTTCGTCCAGACCTTTTAGGCTAACCAGAGTTTGATTGCCTTGGCGTTGGGCTGCACGACCGCTAAAGTATTTCTTGCCATCAATAGTTGAAGCATTTCCCATGCCATCTTGGTAAGGAACTTCTTTGCCATCTAGAAAGACTTTGTAGATACCATGATTTGGATCAACATAGCCCTTGATATCAAGTCCAGTACCGTAGAAGTAAGCTGTGACAGTTGTCTTTTTCTTTTGCTCGTCAGTTAAGCGGCCAAAGGAAGCCCAAGACTCCGTTTTTTGGTACTTGTCTGCCGAATTGGTTTCATGGTGCCAGCCAGGACTATAATCCAACTGACTAGCTTGGTCATCATAACTTGTTTGGCCCTTGATCAGCAATTCAGCTTTCATCACTTGGATGGTTGCATCTGTAGCGAAACCGAGCAGGGCACCATCAGTGACAGAAGTGAGCTTGGCTTTGAAGTCAAAGACAGAGTCGGCTTGTTCTGTAAAGTCAATCGTTGGGATGGTAACAGTCTTTTCTGTTTCTCCGTCTTTAAAGGTCACATCTTGAGTTGTATCTTGGTAAACTTTACCGTGAACCCCAGTTCCAGGTTCTGTGATGAAGCGCACAGTAGCAGCCCCCCTTGCTTCCACCAACACGTTTAATCTTAACAGTGACTGGTTTTCCTTTTTCGACTTCGTAGTTAGTAGACTCGAGTTCAAACATCCCTTTACTATCATTGTTTAGGGTGTAGATTCCTTCTGTAGCAATTGGTTCGCCTGTTTTGTTCACGAGGGTAATAGTGTGTTGGCCTGGTGCTAAATCGCCTGTCTCAAAGACTTTTTGGCTGCGTTTACGACTAGCATTCTTAGTTTGCACATCTGCAACCTTTTGACCATCAACGTAGACGGACATTTCTCCGTGACCTGGATCGACCGTAGAGACGACATAGGCCTTGGTTCCTGTGAAGGTATAGCTTACTTTGGCATCTTTTTGATTGGTCCACATAGAAGTGCCACGAACACCTTCAGATTCATTGTACCAAGTTGTTCCAGCTGTATCTGCCGTTGTGTTTGAGTGGTATTCCAGTCCAAGAGGGTAGCCATCTGTCTTTTCAATGCTGCTTGGTGTCTTGTAGACTGAGAAGTTGGTTAAGATTGGGGTTGCTTGAGCACCGGTGATGGTTACACGGATTTTTTGTGCTTCTACAGGTTTGCCTTGAACCAAGCGACGGTAACCAACGGTCGAACCTTCGCCGTAAGTCACCCAGCGTCCGTTGATTTCGACTTCAATCTTGAAACCAGAGATACGTTGACCTTTGGCGATGTCTTCCTTGAGTTCAACGACGTCAAAGCGTCTCTTTTGCCCCAAATCGACTGTAAAGCTACCGGTTGTGGCATCATTTGAGAGCGCCCAGCTGGTGTCATCTTTACCGTCTGTGAGGTGGCTTTCTTTGTAAAGGTGGTTTTGACGAGTCGAACTTGCTGTTACAGTGGCACCTTTGGCAAAGTCAGTCGCATACATTTGGTCTAGGGTTGCTTTGAATTCCTTCAAGCGAGCCACATCTGCATCGGCGAATTTTCCTTCTTTATTTGGTGGAATATTGAGAAGGAGTGGCGTTCCACGACCAACAGACTTGAAGTAGATATCCATCAACTCTTTGAGTGATTTCGGCTGTTGATTGTCGTGGTAGAACCAGCCTGAACGGATCGAAACATCAGCTTCCCCTACAGAGTACATATCACCATCAGGGTCACCATGGTTGAGGTATTCGTTTTTCACATCGTCTGTGATGTTGGCCCTTTTGACTTTATGCCATACAGGGTCACCTGCGATCCCCCGTTCATTTCCGATCCAGCGAACACTTGTCGGCTGAGCAGAGAAAATGGCAATATCTCCTTCAGCTTCTTTGATGTATTTGAACCATTCATCAAAGGTATAGGTCACTTTTTGGGCACCGCTACCACGCGCACCATCCATCCAAACCTCGATAAATTTCCCTTTATTACCGTATTTCGGATTACCAAGGATTTCTTTCAGTTGGTTGAGATAGTATTGGTTGTATTCTTTTTCGGTTGCAACATGGTATTTAGGATGGTTGGCATCCCATGGTGATAGGTAAACACCCATGTTCATATCATACTTGCTAGCAGACTTGGAAACTTCTTCGAGAAGGTCACCCTTTCCATCTTTCCATGGGCTAGCAGCTACGGTATGGTTGGTGTACTTAGATGGGTAAGCAACGAATCCGTCGTGGTGTTTAACAACCATAATGGTTCGTTTGAAGCCCGTTTCCTTCAGAGTACGGATCCATTGGTCTGTATCCAAGTTGGTTGGATTGAAGTGTCGAGGGTCTTCTTTCCCATTTCCCCATTCAGAATTGGTATAAGTGTTCATTCCGTAGTGGATGAAGGCTGCCAATTCTTCCTTGTGGTAATCGAGTTGGGCCTTGCTTGGAAGAGGTCCATGATTACCAATCTCAGTTTCCTTATCTTCTGGATGAGAGACTGGTGGAGTCGGTGTCGTTGGATTAGCTGTATCAGCGACTGGCTCGTATTCAAAGACGACCTCATTAACCCCTTTTTGCTGGATCCTTGCTTCCAAGCTAGTTTTTACTGGACGGTAGCCAGCAATGTCTTTTGCATGGAAAGTGTTGACAAAGGAAACGTCGTACTCTTGACCGTCATTGTTATCAACTGTTGCTTCCGCTAGTTCAGTAGCGGTTCCTTTTTGACGGTAGTAAACTTTGAAGGTGCCTTTGTTGACTTTATAGACTACCTTGATGACACGGGTTCCAGGAGCTGTTTTGCTAACGACATTGTGGTTCCACTCGTCTTTTAGTTGCTTCTGAATCTCGACCCCATCAATGGAAACAATCTGGTATTTCTCTAGGTTTTGCTTGTAGAATTCGGTTGGAGTGATTGCTTTCTTGAAATCATAGTCAAAGCCAGTTCCCACTTCTGTTTTGTCTAAGAAAGTATCATTTTCTTTGACTGGATTGCCTGCTTCATCCACGTGCTGGATAACCACACGTCCGTAATCAATTCCCTTGACCAGAGTAGCGACACCGCTCTCATCAAAGGAGTACTGATTTTCTCCGATGACAGCTGTCTTATTTCTAAGCATTTCACCTTCGGGTGTAAAGTAGTAACGTTTGCCATTATCCCCTTGATACCATCCTTTGACACCATATTTGTCAATGATATCTTTGACCCATTTGAGTTGTTCAGGAGAGAGGACAAGTCCACCACCAAAGCGGTCTTTCTCAGGGACACCGTTGTCAACAGTTCCGTGTTGGTGTACGCCGATGACTTTTCCATCACCATTGATAATTCCACCACCAGACAAACCAGATACAGAAGTTGTTTGATAAGTGATGCCAGTAGCTCCTTTGTCATCATAAGGATCAACGGATTTTACCTTGCCGTCAGCTTTATAGAGTTGGCCAGCTACGATAGGCTGTTTGAGTTCTTTTGAGCTTGAGTCAGTTGGATAACCAATCGTGCTGACAGGGTCTCCTGCTTTATAAGTCTTATGCTCAGCGAGTGGCACAAAAGTTGCTGCTTTATTTGGGCTTGCAATTTGTATAGGGACAGGTGATACAACTGCTGCCAAGTCATTTTGATATCCCTTGCTAAATTCTTCTTTGTTCCAGAAGTGGATATCTTTCTCTTGGAAGAGTGTGGTATTTCCTGAATTTGGCTGAGAATTTTTAACAGGAGCGTTGGATCCTAGATTGTAATAGAAGCGCGCAGAGTCTCCACCGCGAACATGGCCCTCTTTGTCTAAAAAGTTGTGCGCAACTGTCAAGAAGACGTTAGGAGATACGAAAATACCAGAGCCAGAAACGATGTATCGTTGAGTCCCACCATTATAAATGCTGTAGACCATAGTGGCAGCAGTAGCAGGTTGTCCCTCGTAGTTGATATGTTTGAGGTCTTGACCACCGTTAATGATGGCACGGTTTCCGTTCTCAGTTTCTTTTGGAGCTTCTTCCTTATCCTTTAGAATGCTCTCAGTTTCTACTTTTGGACTAGCTTTCTGGTCAACGATAGTCTTTGTGTCGAGTTCTTTGATAGGTGTGTCTGGATAGGCACGGTCCTGAATGTCTTCAGGGAGCAAATCAGCACTGCTGGTATCGGCAGTAGGCGTTTCTTGTTTTTCAGCTTCTACACGGCCTTCTTCTTTGACTGGTTCAGCCTTGGTCTCTTCTATATCTGCGACTTGTTTCATTTGCTGATCTAAATTGGATGTCGTGGCAGGAGACGTTTCGTCTGCACGCACGGTTCCAGAAGCAAAAAATGCTAGTCCCACGATAACAGAGGCCACACCTACAGTCAACTTCCGAATGCTAAATGTTTGCCCTTTTTCAAAAAGGTATCGATTCATAATATACTCCTAGTTTTTAGAAAGGCAGTCAGCTACTGCCCGAGCCCAAGTCTGACTTGGTTACAACTTGATTTAATGAAAAAACTCTCTGATAATTTGTAAGCCACCTTACCTCCTGTTTATAAAGCGCTTTCATTTTTAAGATAAAAAAATTTAAAAAGGTCATTTCTCCCTTAAAATGACTGAAAAGTTTTTAATATAACAAATATACTAAATTAATGAAAGAATTGCAATAGAAAAAAACAAAAAATAAATATAAATTAAAAGAAAATCAGTTACTTTTTTTAAAGAAATTAGAGTATTTTTTGGAGAGACTCTTGGATGGTTTGGGGGTCTGTTTTGGAAGAGAAGCGCTCAAGGACTTGCCCATCTCGGCCAATGAGAAACTTAGCAAAATTCCATTCGATTCGTTTTCCTAGCGGGCCAGATTTCTGGTCTTTTAGCCAAACATAAAGAGGATCTGCTTCCTTGCCGTTGACCTTGATCTTGGCAAAGCGGGGGAAAGTGGTCTGATAGTGTAGGCTGCAGAAGCTATTGATTTCCTCTGCGCTGCCGGGTGCTTGTCCCATGAACTGATTGCAAGGGAAATCTAAGATTTCAAAACCCTGATCTTGATAGCGTTCATAGAGTTCTTGGAGACCTTGGTACTGGGGCGTTAAACCACATCCAGTAGCAGTGTTGACAATCAAGAGAACCTTGCCACGATAGCTCTTCAGGGGAGTTGCTTGGTTGTTTTGGTCTAAAACGGAAAAATCATATATATTGGTCATTTTTCTATATTCTCCTTATGCATTCCTGATTCAGAGTGTTTCATCTCGTGTTCCGATAAAAAGGCGTAGGTCATGGTTCCAAAGATGGCACCAATTCCTAAACCCAAGACTAGTAAAGGGAGCATTTTATCGAAATGGAAGAGATTGTCCCAAAAGATATCGAGGGGAAGATGCTGAACAAAGAGTTTGTGAAAGGCTGATAAGACAAACAAGCTAATTGGAATGCTGATGAATACACCCCAACTACGAAGGTTGATTTGACTTTTGCTGTAGCTTTTGTGATGGATTTCGGATGGGTCATCCTTGTCCAAATGTAAGTTGCGAACTGCTAGTCTAGCCCTAGATGAGAGGACGAAGATAAGTCCAAAATAGAGGTAGGGCATGGCATCTCGAACCAACTCTATGAAGCGTCCAAATAGGAGATAGAACAAGAAGAGTAGGAGGGAGGAGTATACGATTTGGATCAAGGCACGGGCACAAGCCTTGTAAATCATCTCTTGACGGCATTCATCAAAAGGCCCTTGTATGTGAAAGAATAGTTTGAGTAAGCGAGTGGTGAGATCTTCTTTTTTCATGGGAGTAACCTCCTAAATGAGCGATTTTTGATTGATTTCTTTAAAGAGTTGATAGAGAGTATAGAAGTAAACCAAACTAAAAATGATACAGATTATTAGAAATACCAGGTATCTCCAATCCATAGGATTTGTTAAAAGTTGTGGAAAGGATACGAGGATAAAACAGAGAGATGCGTTTAGAAGACGTATTTTTTTTGATTGGATTTTCTGGAATCTCTGTCCCTTGTTCAATACAGGAAGGAATAAAAGAAAGATAATCAAGAAAGGATGCTCAATATGTCCAGAAAGTAGGAAAAAGGTAACAAAGATACTGATAAAAACATGACTGATCAGTAGTCTAGCTAGTGATTTCATAAGGCACCTCCTAGTCGTCTTCTTGGTCTTTCTTGGCCTTTTCGAATGCGAAGAGAGACGATAATTTGCATCATCAGTCCAAAAAAGAACGCTCCCAGGATAGTTTTGATACAAAATATGCTCTGTATTTAAAAGAGAACCAAGATAATCTTGCTATCATCTAGTTAGGGATATTCAGAAGTGGTATTCCAAAGAACATGCCCATGCCATAGATTAGACCGGCTTTTAGACCCGGAAAATGTAGCTGTTTACTTTCTTTTTGACTCAGCATTTCGGGATCAATAGCTGTGATGCCCGTTTTCTTGGTTTGAGAGACTACATAGAGGGCAGCCATCATCGAAATGCTAAATACCACGAGAGGATAGCCGATAGCGACAATTTGCGAGTATTTATAAGCAAGAACGAGCGGGATAAGATTGCCAAATGTCATCAGATAAAAGAGAACGATAAAGACCTGATTCCCGATACGATCGGCCTCGCGCCGTTTGTGTTCGTCAAGGGGACCAGAAATACCGTATATGCGTTTGATGAGTTTTGTCAGTGAGAGTTTCTTTTTTTCATTTGTTTGCTCCTTTTTTTAAAAATCGTCTTCCCAAAAAGAGGCTATTGAGGTCAGTTTGGAGGCTGCGGGCGAGGTTGAGACAGAGTTCTAGGGTTGGATTGTACTTGTCATTTTTCAATCATGTTGATGGTCTGTCTCGAGACACCGATATCTTTGGCGAGCTCGAGCTGAGAAATGCCCAGTTCCTTGCGGAATTCTTTCACACGATTCATAGGGTCTCCTTTCTGATATGTCGTATATATTTGACTATATTATATTCTTTTTGGAGATGAGATGTCAAGTATATATGACATATTTTTGAGAATTTTTTTCGAAGAAACTTAGCCTTGTCTGACAAGTGCAAGCTGGTCAGATTTGTGGTAAAATAGATAAGATATGACAAAAAGAATTTCATCATGTAACGGTCTTGCTTCATGAAACGATTGATATGCTTGACGTAAAACCTGACGGTATCTACGTTGATGCGACTTTGGGCGGAGCAGGCCATAGCGAATATTTATTAAGTAAATTGAGCGAAAAAGGGCATCTCTATGCCTTTGACCAGGACCAGAATGCCATTGACAATGCGCAAAAACGGTTGGCACCCTATATCGAAAAGGGGATGGTAACCTTTATCAAGGATAACTTCCGTCATTTGCAGGCACGTTTGCAGGAGGCTGGTGTCCAGGAAATTGATGGAATTTGTTATGACTTGGGAGTGTCCAGTCCTCAGCTGGATCAGCGTGAGCGTGGCTTTTCTTATAAAAAAGATGCGCCACTGGATATGCGGATGAATCAGGAAGCTCGTCTGACGGCCTATGAGGTGGTCAATCATTATGACTATCATGACTTGGTTCGGATCTTTTTCAAATATGGCGAGGATAAGTTTTCTAAACAGATTGCCCGAAAGATTGAGCAAGCGCGTGAGGTGAAACCAATTGAGACAACGACGGAGTTGGCAGAGATTATCAAGTCGGCTAAGCCTGCCAAGGAGCTCAAGAAAAAGGGACACCCTGCCAAGCAGATTTTTCAGGCTATCCGAATCGAAGTCAATGATGAGCTGGGCGCTGCAGATGAATCTATCCAGCAGGCCATGGACATGCTGGCTCTGGATGGGAGGATCTCGGTCATTACCTTCCATTCGCTGGAAGACCGCTTGACCAAGCAATTATTCAAAGAAGCTTCAACAGTGGAAGTTCCCAAAGGCTTGCCCTTCATTCCAGATGACCTTAAGCCTAAGATGGAATTGGTATCCCGCAAGCCAATCTTGCCAAGTGCCGAAGAGCTAGAAGCCAACAATCGTTCGCATTCAGCCAAGTTGCGCGTGGCTAGAAAAATTCACAAGTAAGAGGAAAAACATGGCAGAAAGAATCGAAAAAACAAGCCAGTTATTGCAAACGAAGTTCAAAGGTTTTTCACGTGTGGAAAAGGCCTTCTATGTTTCGATTGCTGCAACAATGATTATCCTGGCAATTAGCGTTGTGTTTATGCAGACCAAGCTATTACAAGTTCAGAATGAATTGACCAAGGTCAATGCTCAAATCGAAGAAAAGAAAACCGAGCTAGACGATGCCAAGCAAGAGGTCAATGAATTGATTCGTTCAGAACGTTTGAAAGAGATTGCAAACTCCAAGGATTTGCAGCTGAATAACGAAAATATCCGAGCAGCGGAGTAAGAAATGAAACATTGGAAAGAAAAAATCATCCGTTATGCCGTTCGTAATCGTAAATCTCCAGAAGAAAATCGTCGAAGAGTAGGGAAAAGCCTGAGTTTATTGGCTGTCATACTCTTCGCTGTCTTTTTGGTCAACTTTGCGGTCATTATCGGAACGGGTAAAAAATTTGGTAAGGACTTGGTTCAAGAAGCAAACAAGGTCCATCAAACAACCAAGACGATTCCTGCAAAACGAGGAACCATCTACGATCGTAATGGAACGCCTATTGCTGAGGATGCGACTTCGTATAATATCTATGCCGTTATTGACAAGACCTACAAGTCAGCAACAGGCAAAATTCTCTATGTAGAGGATTCTCAATTTAATAAGGTAGCTGAAATTTTCCATAAGTATCTGGATATGGAGGAGTCCTATGTCAAAGAACAGCTTTCTCAGCCAGATCTAAAACAGGTGTCTTTTGGTACCAAGGGAAATGGGATCACCTATGCCAATATGATGGCTATTAAAAATGACCTTAAAACAGCTGGCGTTGAGGGAGTTGACTTTACAACTAGCCCTAACCGCAGTTATCCCAATGGACAGTTTGCTTCTTCCTTTATCGGTTTAGCCCAACTCCATGAAAATGAGGATGGCACCAAAAGGTTGATTGGGACATCTGGATTGGAGAGTTCTTTAAATAACATTCTGGCAGGTACAGATGGGATCATCACCTATGAGAAGGATCGTTTGGGAAATATTGTTCCGGGTACAGATCAAGCTTCCCAACAAACAGTAGATGGAAAAGATGTCTACACAACCCTTTCTAGTCCCTTTGCAATCCTTTTATGGAAACGCAGATGGATGCCTTTCCAGAAAAAGGTAAAAAGGCAAGTATATGACGGCTACCTTGGTCAGCGCTAAAGACAGGGAAATCCTCGCTACAACCCAACGACCGACCTTTCAATGCCGATACCAAGGATGGAATCACGAAAGACTTTGTCTGGCGTGATATTCTTTATCAAAGTAACTATGAGCCAGGATCAACCATGAAGGTAATGATGTTGGCTTCAGCCATTGATAACAATACCTTCCCTGGTGGTGAATACTTTAACAGTAGTGAATTGAAAAATAGCGGATGCGACCATTCGAGACTGGGACGTCAATGAAGGTTTGACTAGTGGTGGCACCATGACCTTTCTCTCAAGGGTTTTCGCCCACTCCAGTAATGTCGGGAATGACCTTGCTTGAGCAAAAAGATGGGAGATGCAACCTGGCTGGACTATCTCAAACCGCTTTAAGTTTGGAGTGCCGACGCGTTTTGGTCTGACTGATGAGTACACAGGTCAATTGCCTGCTGATAACATTGTCAATATCGCCATGAGTTCATTTGGACAAGGGATTTCTGTTACCCAGACCCAGATGCTTCGTGCTTTTACAGCCATTGCCAATGATGGGGTTATGTTGGAGCCGAAATTTATCAGCGCCCTCTATGATCCAAATGACCAGTCTGTCCGTAAGTCTCAAAGGAAATTGTCGGAAATCCTGTGTCAAAAGCGGCAGCTTCCTCTACTCGAGAGCACATGGTCATGGTCGGAACAGATCCTGTCTATGGTACCATGTACAACCATAACACAGGAAAAGCAACTGTCAATGTTCCAGGTCAGAATGTCGCCCTGAAATCAGGGACTGCTCAGATTGCTGATGAGAAGAATGGGGGTTACCTGACAGGTGAAACCAACTATATCTTCTCCGTTGTGTCGATGCATCCTGCAGAAAATCCTGACTTTATCCTCTATGTAACGGTGCAACAGCCAGAGCATTATTCAGGTGTTCAGCTTGGGGAGTTTGCCAACCCAATCCTTGAGCGAGCTTCTGCTATGAAAGAATCCCTCAATCTTCAGTCAACTGCTAAGAGTTTGGATCAGGTCAGTAAGACGACAAGCTATGCCATACCAGCTACCAAGGACTTTACTCCGGGTGACCTAGCAGAGGAATTACGCCGTAACCTTGTCCAACCAATCGTTATCGGAACAGGAACCAAGATCAAGGAACTCTCGGTTTCTGAAGGAGATAATTTGGAAGCCAATCAGCAAATCTTGATCCTGTCAGATAAGGTCGAAGAAATGCCTGATATGTACGGCTGGACAGATGAAAATGTGCAAACATTTGCCAAATGGATGAATATAGAAGTCGAGTGGGAAGGTAGTGGCAAAACGGTCAAGAAACAAAGTGTCCGTGCCAATACAGCCCTCAAAGACATTAAAAAAATGAAAATAACTTTAGGAGATTAAGATGATTAGTTCCATTAGTGCTGGAGTTCTAGCCTTTCTATTGACCTTGATAGGTATTCCAGCCTTTATCCGATTTTATCGAAAAGCACAGATTACAGGTCAGCAGATGCACGAGGATGTCAAGCAACACCAAGCTAAAGCTGGGACTCCAACCATGGGAGGTCTTGTCTTCCTAATCGTTGCAGTAGTGATGAGCTTTCTGGTTGCTCTCTTTACCCAACAATTGACCAACAATGTAGGCATGATTTTGTTTATTTTGGTTTTATATGGTTTGGTAGGCTTTTTGGATGATTTTCTCAAGGTCTTTCGTAAAATTAACGAAGGCTTGAATCCTAAGCAAAAACTTGCTCTCCAGCTCCTTGGAGGAGTGATTTTCTACCTCTTTTATGAGCGTGGTGGCGACATGCTTTCAGTTTTTGGCTACCAAGTACATCTGGGTATTTTCTATATTTTCTTTGCCCTTTTCTGGCTAGTTGGCTTTTCAAATGCGGTGAATCTGACTGACGGGATTGACGGCTTAGCAAGTATTTCAGTGGTGATTAGCTTATCGGCCTACGGTGTGATTGCTTATATGCAAAATCAACTGGATATTCTTCTTGTGATTCTCGCCATGATTGGTGGTTTGCTAGGTTTCTTCGTCTTTAACCACAAGCCTGCCAAGGTTTTCATGGGGGACGTTGGAAGTTTGGCTCTAGGTGGGATGCTGGCAGCAATCTCTATGGCCCTCCACCAAGAATGGACGCTTTTGCTGATTGGGATTATCTATGTCTTTGAGACAAGCTCTGTTATGATGCAGGTTACCTACTTCAAACTTAGTGGTGGAAAGCGTATTTTCCGTATGACACCTGTGCATCATCATTTCGAGCTTGGAGGATTCTCAGGCAAGGGCAATCCTTGGAGCGAGTGGAAGGTTGACTTCTTCTTTTGGGGAGTTGGGCTTCTAGCAAGTCTCTTGACCTTAGTCTTTTTATACCTGCTGTAAAACTAACTTTTGACTACAAAATAAAACAGGATGAAGGTGATCTTCATCCTGTTTTTGTGTGCTTAAAGGTTAGTTGGAGTCATCCTTTCTTCCTTTTAACATAAAAGTGGCTGTAAGGGCTAGGCTGAGGCCTGCTAAGAAGAGGAGTGGGTTGGACGATTCTCCCGTTGCTGGAAGTTGTTCTTTAGGAGAATGATTTTCAGCTTTAGCAAGATTCGGACTAGCTGAAAGTTGTTCAGCCTCGTGTGCCAAGGCTTCTTCATCTGAAGTACTTGGTTTTTCCTCAGTGTTAGAGCTTGTTCCAGTTGCTTGATAGACGATAGCATAGGTACTGAAATGATTAGTGATGAATTCTGCCTTTCCTTCTCGAACGTCGAAATCAAGGGCTTGCAACTCCTTGTTCGGAGTAATATAGTAGATCTTTTCTACGTTAGCTGAAATAGGCAAGCGAACCAAGACAGAGCCTTTTGGCTGCAAGCTATGATCTGTTGGATTTTTAAGTTGTAGGTCGTAAGCATCATAGGTCTTGCCAAAGAGTTCTTGAGCTAGGACACGTCGGCTAGAGATGTGAGAAATTCCTTCTAAGTCGCTGGCTCCACCGATGATCTCTACTCCAGTCTCCTTATCTTTTAAGACTCGAACTGGATAGTCAGGAAGGGTAAGGGTTGGAGCGGCCTGATCTCCACTAGTTCCGATAGGTTTGGTGTATTCAGGTTTTTCAACAGTAGGAGCTTCCTCTTGACCTGCTGTTCCGATAGGTTTGGTATATTCTGGAATTTCAACAGTAGGTGGCTCTTCTTGCCCCTGCAGTTCCGATAGGGTTCAGTGTATTCAGGAATTGTCACTGTAGGTGGTTCCTCTTGCCCTGCAGTCCCGATAGGTTTAGTGTATTCAGGAATTTCAACAGTAGGAGCTGGTTCCTCTCCCTTGCTTGTAGTTGGTTGCTTCTCATCAACTTTCTTTTCATCCTTTTTAGTAAAGACGGCTACGATAGGGCTGCTTGTGGTATTTCCTTGAATGGTATAAGCTTCAATGGCATTTCCAGCTTTGCGATTGGTTTCGTCAGGGATTGGGATTTGAACTTGATTGTCTTGGATTGATAGGATAGTCTGATCTCCACTTGTAACCAGATGCGTTTCATCCACCTTACGCAAAACTAGAGGATCTTTTGACACCTGGGAAGGTCACTGCGATGGCTTCCCAATCTCCAGCTGGTAGGCTTAAGGAAATGGTTTTTTGTCATTTTCCTTAAGAGGCGCAATGCTCGGGCTATCTATACCAACAGCAGGGGCTTTGATGATATCAAAAGGAGTCTAGAGATTTTTCTTGCGACCTTCTGGCGAATCTGGGTCAACTTGTAATGTCAGGGTGTGCGGACCGTCAGTAAGGTTTGTAAATTCGCCAATAAAAGGCTCTCTTTTCAGTTGCACCTGAAGTGTAGAAGTCTAGACTTGGCATTTCTTTTGCCATCTAGTGTAACACGTGCTCGTCCAAGCGCAAGGCTCTTCAAAGCCATAGATACGAATGCCCGTTCCCTGTAAAGGAAATAGTTGCCTGAGCTTCTGAAGCTGCACTAGAGTCGCTGTTGTTGATGTCAGCGTATTTTTTTCCGTACCACCGTAGAGTTCAGGGTCAGACCAGTCCTTAAACTGGGAACCATACTGGATGCGCGAATCACGATCATCCATTTTTTTCAATCGTGTTTCCTTTTCCAGATAGGACCTTGAAGTAGTCTAAGGAAATTTTCGAGCGCTCACTACCACGTCCTTTGTGTTCACGTTTAACACTAAGAGTCAATGTGTGAGGTCCGTCAGACAATCCTGCGAAACGACCGATGAGACTACCTTTTTCAGTTGCTCCAGCAGTATGGAAGTCAAGCTCCCCGACCTCTTTGCCATCAATTTTAGCAGTGGCAAGACCTAGTTCAGACGATTTTAGTCCATAGATTTCGATACCAACGCCAGTGAAAGGAATGGTAGCAGTGAGATCTTCGTCTGTGTAGTTTCCTTTTGAAAGATCTGCAAACTTCTCCGTTCCTCCAAATAATTCTGAGTCTGCCCAGTTTCCAAAGGCAGCTCCGTACTGGATGCGGCTATCTCGGTCGTCCATCAACTCGCTATAGGTTTCGACAGTGGCCTGTTCAGAAACTTGTGTGGCAAGTTCGCCCAGCATAGCCTTGACGGTGTAGGTGTAGGCATGTTGAGGATCCAGTGATCGGTCAATAAAGTGGGTTTGATTGGTTACAAATTCTCTGGTCGCAGAGGTTTGGCCAGATTCGTCTTTCACTTGTCTTTGGATGACATAGTGGGTAGCGCCTTCTACTTGGTTGAAAGGTAAGTTCGGCAGTGACTCCATTTTTGTCGAACTGCTGTCAGACTGGTTACACGGCCAGGGAAAGTGTTCAAAGGTAATGACGTCACCTTTTTGTGTTGCTAGTTGGATGCGATTATCTTTTAAGAATCGTTGCCTTGACTGGTTTGCCATTGACCTTTGATTTGGCTAGCTTCGATATTTGGATAATCTACAACCAGGTCTCCACCGACATTTTGAAAGGAAGGACAAGCTTTTGCAGGTTTCTTTATCTTTCCACTTCATGCTGACTTCAAAGTTACCACGGGCAACCAAGCCAGAAACCTGACCGTCTTTCCATGCATCTGGAAGGGCTGGCAATGGTGCAATATAGCCAGTATGAGATTGGAGGAGCATTTCTGCCATCCCACTAGTTGCTCCAAAGTTTCCGTCGATTTGGAAAGGCGCGTGGGTATCCCAAAGGTTTTCTAGGGTTGAATACTTGAGCTGTTCAGCGAGTAAGCGATGGGCACGGTTACCGTCCAGCAGACGAGCCCAGAGGTTGATTTTTATTGGCCTTAGACCAACCAGTACCCACCATCTCCACGGTGGTTGAGGGTAGCACGCGCAGCTTCTAGGTATTCAGCTTGGTCCTTGCTAAAGAGCGTACCTGGGAAGAGACCAACTAGATGGGAAACGTGGCGGTGGTGATTTTCAATCCCTTCATTTGGTGAATTGGGGACTGTCCTCCTCGTACCATTCCTTGATACGTCCTTCATTTGTTGATGTGAAGTGGGTTTTGAGTTTGTCAAATTTAGCCTTGACCTCTGTGACTAAGTCTTGGTCGACATTTCAGATGGTTGGCGACTTCCATGTAGTCGTGGAATAACTGCCAGACTAGCGATTGGTCAAAGGTATTTCCGATGGTGATGGTCCCGTGTTCTGGTGAGTAGGATGGAGAAGACACCCAACGGTCACTGGCCTGGTCATAGTGCAAGAAGGAGTTCCAGAACTTAGCAGTCTCTTTCAACATAGGATAAATCTTTTCTTTGAGATAAGTCTCATCCTTGGTGAATTTATAGTAGTCATAGACGTTCTGCATCATCCAGGCATTAGCTGCTGGCGACCAACCCCAATAGTAATTCCAACCAGGAGTAGTCCAGCCAAATGGTGTGGCCTGGGTGTGGACCAGCCAACCATTTTCTTGTCCGTCTTTGGATTCGATACCAGCGTATTCTTTGGCAGCGATACGACCATAATAGCGCATGTCGTCAATATAATTGATCATTGGCTTGGCAGTTTCAGCAAGGTTGCTCATGTAGGCTGGCCAATAGTTCATTTGCAAATTGACATTGAGGTGGTAGTCAGCGTTCCAAGGTGGATTGTCTACAGCATTCCAGACTCCTTGTAGGTTGGCAGGAAGGGCATCTGTCCGATCACGAGACGAACTAATCAGTAGATAACGTCCGTATTGGAAGAAAAGTTCTTCCAATTTTTGCCCTTTTTCTGGGTTATAGCTTTGAAGGGCCTCTTTCGTCGTTTGAGCAGTCTTGCTTCCACCTAGGTTTAGTTTAACGCGGTTAAAGAGACTTTGATAGTCCTTGATATGGTCTTGCTTAAGTGTCTCGTAGTCTTTGGCCTTAGCTGCTTCTACAATCCCTTTAACCGTTTTTTCGAGATCAATGTCTTTTCGATAGTTGGTTTTTAGGATTTTTGAGCAAAGTTTGTTTTGGCGCTGAGATAGAGGGTTGCATAACTTGCACCTGTAACGGTTAGAGTCTCATTCTGAACAGTGACTGTTTCCGTCCGTTTTAATTCCTAGATAGGATGCAAATTTGAGGCCGTTATCTTTGACAGTTCCCTTTTAGAAGGATTCCATGTTTGCATCTGTAGTGACATGACCGTTCTTATAGTTGGAATATTCCCAAGAGTAGTTGCCATTAGCAAGCAAGTCTTCTGTCAAGCTGTTCCAAAGGGTAAAGTCAAGCGTCTTATTTCCTTTTTTAGTCAAGTGGGTCACGGTGACATCATCAGGATAGCTGGAGAAGGTTTCGCGTTTGAAGGTCGTCCCATCTTGGGTGTAAGAAGTGGTCGTAGTAGCCTCTGTGATATCCAAACCACGGTGATAATCTGTTACAGTATCAAGTCCCTTTCTTCTGGTTATTAAAGACCATGAAGATATCTCCAAAGGCTAGGTAACGTCCATACTGGGCGTTGTTTGGTCCAACTAGATTTTGTTCAGCCAGTTGTTTGGCTTTTTGGCGGTCACCAGCTTCGAGGGCTTTACGTATCTCTGCTAAGACCTTGTAGCGTTCCTTGTAGTTTCCCTCCGTTATAGTCGGTGCTATCAGGGTTGTGGGACCTCCTGACCAGAGGGTCTTTTCGTTATACTGGATTCTTTCTTCGCCAATCAGTCCAAAGATCTTGGCTCCCATTTCTCCATTCCCAACAGGGAGGACTTGTTTTTCCCATCCATCGTAGGAAGGAGCTGTTGGCTGATCGTAGTTGAGTTGATAGTTTTTCTTGCTTTGTCACAGGCTGATCTGCTTTTTTCAGGTTCCTTATTTTCTTTAGCTTCTACAATGGCTTCTTCACTAGCTTGACTATTTGTCGTCTGAGTCTCTTCAGCTGGCTTGCTTTCGGAAACTACTGGACTCTCGGCTAGAGACGGGTTTTGTAGTTTCAGTCGCTTCAACTGCTTTGGGTTCACTATCAGGCTTAGTGATAGCTTCGACAGAGGTTGGTTCAGTTTGCTTGACCTCCACACTGTCTGCGGCTACAGTGTGGTTGACTAGAAAAACAGCCCCCAGCAAAACAGAAGCAGTCCCAACCGTCAGTTTTCGGATGCTATAGCGACAGGATTTCTCCCAAAAATCTTTTTGTCCATAGAAATCTCCTTTATTTATTTTGGAACCGTTTACATTTTGTAAAACAGATCCCTATATTTTTGTTTCTATTTACATCCCATTCTACTGGTCATCTATTATTTGTCAAGAGATTTTTAGTGAAAAACATATTTGAGAATGCTTTTTCTTAAAATAGTAGAAGAAAGAGAGGAAAGGGTGGAATTATTCGTAATTTCATAGTTCAATCTGATTGTAAGACTAGCTTAGAATTGGCTTAACCCTCTCTTGAAAGCGTAAACAAACTAGTCAGGAAAGTCACTTTATGGTATAATATAGAAGACTCAAAAAGAAACAGGAGAAAAAGAATGGATTTACTTTTAGCAATTATCTTGATTGTGCTAGCTTTTCTAGGAGGAGCTCTTGGAGGGATGTACTTGGTTCGTAAGCAAATCGAAAAAGAATTTGCAGACAACCCACGTTTGAACGCTGAGGCAGTTCGTGCTCTCTTGAGTGCAAATGGTCAAAAACCAAGCGAAGCCAAGGTACAACAAGTTTACCACCAAATTATCCGCCAACAAAAAGCAGCCCTTGCTAACAATAAAAAGAAATAAATAGGAAAAGTCTGGGATGAAAGTTCCAGACTTCTCACTATGTTCAATAGTTCTCAAGGATAAGACTTTTTCCTTGCATTCTATTGATATTTGATTATGATTAAGAGAGAGGCAGTTGCCATTCTATCAAGCTGTCTATCCGTTCATTTAGGACGAGTAATTATGATGAACTATCAATCAGAAAAAGAAGACTAGAAAGAAGACTGTATGGATAATCGACCAATTGGTTTTTTGGATTCGGGTGTCGGGGGCTTGACTGTTGTTCGTGAGCTCATGCGCCAGCTTCCCCATGAAGAAATCGTCTATATTGGAGATTCGGCTCGGGCGCCCTATGGTCCCCGTCCTGCTGAGCAAATTCGTGAATATACTTGGCAGTTGGTCAACTTTCTCTTGACCAAGGATGTCAAAATGATTGTCATTGCTTGTAATACTGCGACTGCGGTCGTCTGGGAAGAAATCAAGGCCCAACTAGATATTCCTGTCCTAGGCGTGATTTTGCCAGGAGCTTCGGCAGCTATCAAGTCCAGTCAAGGTGGGAAAATTGGGGTGATTGGAACACCCATGACGGTCCAATCAGACATCTATCGTCAGAAAATCCATGATCTGGATCCGGACTTACAGGTGGAGAGTTTGGCCTGTCCCAAGTTTGCTCCCTTGGTGGAGTCTGGTGCCCTGTCAACCAGTGTCACCAAGAAAGTGGTCTATGAAACCCTGCGTCCCTTGGTTGGAAAGGTGGATAGCCTGATTTTGGGTTGTACCCATTACCCACTCCTTCGCCCCATCATCCAAAATGTTATGGGACCAAAGGTTCAGCTCATCGATAGTGGGGCAGAGTGTGTGCGGGATATCTCGGTTTTGCTTAACTATTTTGAAATCAATCGTAGCCGAGATGCGGGACCTCTTCAACATCGTTTTTATACAACCGCCAATAGCCAAAGTTTTGCCCAGATTGGAGCAGAATGGCTGGAAAAAGAGATTCATGTGGAGCATGTAACTTTATGACAAACAAAATTTATGAATACAAGGATGACCAGGACTGGTATGTCGGTGTCTGGGATGTCTATGGAGGTATCTATAGCCTTATCAAAGATCCTCTCGAGCTTGATTTTATGGATTTAGCGCGGATTTTTCGTGACGAGGAAAAGGGCTTTCCGATTACAATAACGGTGATGCGCTGGTCTTCTAACTTCCGACTGCTCTCCTTTATCGTTGAGATTTTAAATGCCGAAGCAGGTCGCAATCTAGAAGTCATCCAACGTCAGGGAGCCCTGCTCTTGGTTGAAAATGGAAAGCTTTTGCATGTAGAATTGCCTAAAGAAGGTGTTGATGTAGAAGCCTTCTTTGAAACTAGTAAGGTTAGGGAAACTCTGCTCATTGCGACTCGTAACGAAGGCAAGACCAAGGAGTTCCGAGCCATCTTTGACAAACTAGGTTACGACGTGGAAAATCTCAATGACTATCCAGATCTGCCTGAAGTAGCTGAAACAGGCATGACCTTTGAAGAAAATGCCCGCCTCAAGGCAGAAACCATTTCCAAATTAACTGGCAAGATGGTTTTGGCAGACGACTCAGGTCTCAAAGTCGATGTCCTCGGTGGCTTGCCAGGTGTCTGGTCAGCCCGTTTTGCAGGTGTGGGAGCGACTGATCGTGAAAACAACGCCAAACTCTTGCACGAATTGGCCATGGTCTTTGAGCTCAAAGATCGTTCAGCTCAGTTCCACACAACCCTAGTTGTAGCTAGTCCAGGTAAGGAAAGCCTAGTGGTTGAAGCTGACTGGCCAGGTTATATCAACTTTGAACCCAAGGGCGAAAATGGCTTTGGTTATGATCCCCTCTTCCTTGTAGGAGAGACAGGCAAATCCTCAGCTGAGTTAACCATGGAAGAGAAAAATAGCCAATCCCACCGTGCCTTAGCCGTTAAGAAACTTTTGGAGGTATTTCCATCATGGCAAAGCAAACCATCATTGTAATGAGTGACTCCCATGGAGATAGCTTGATTGTGGAAGAAATTCGTGACCGCTATCTGGGGAAAGTTGATGCCATTTTTCACGATGGTGACTCTGAACTCCGTCCAGACTCTCCGCTCTGGGAAGGCATCCATGTCGTCAAAGGAAATATGGACTTATATGCTGGCTACCCAGAACGGTTGGTGACTCAACTTGGTCCGACCAGATCATCCAGACCCATGGACACTTGTTTGATATCAATTTCAACTTTCAAAAGTTGGACTACTGGGCTCAGGAAGAAGATGCCGATATCTGTCTCTATGGTCACTTGCATGTGCCAAATTCTTGGATGGAAGGCAAAACACTCTTTTTAAATCCAGGCTCCATCAGCCAGCCACGAGGAACCATCAGAGAATGCCTCTATGCTCGTGTGGAGATTGATGACAGCTATTTCAAAGTAGACTTTTTGACACGTGACCATGAGGTTTATCCAGGCTTGTCCAAGGAGTTTGCTCGATGATTGCCAAAGAATTTGAAGCATTTTTATTGGAGCAGGAAGAGACTTTTCTTACCCCTGCTGAGAATCTAGCAGCCTTGATCGATACCCATAACGCTGACCATGCGATTTTAGTGTTGAGTCAAATCACCTATACCCGTATCCCTGTTGTGACTTTTGACAAACGCTTTGTCGGAACCATTGGTCTGAGAGACATTTTGGCTTATCAAATGGAGCAAGGTTTGACGGATGAGCAGATGGCAAAGACAGACATCGTCAATATGACCAAGACAGATGTGGCAGTCGTCGCTCCAGACTATAATATCACTGAGGTTCTCCATAAACTGGTGGATGAACCCTTCTTGCCAGTTGTAGATGATGAAGGAATTTTCCAAGGAATCATCACGCGCAAGTCCATCCTCAAGGCCGTTAATGCTCTCTTACATGACTTTAGTAAGGAATATGAGATTCGATGCAAATGAGAGAGAGGATTTCAGACTTTTTAGAGGGAAAGCAGGGCTTGTCTGCCAATTCCAAGCAGTCTTATAAGTATGATCTGGAGCAATTTTTAGACATTGTAGGTGAGCGGATCTCTGAGACCAGTCTTAAGATTTACCAAGGCCAGCTAGCCAATCTAAAAATTAGCGCCCAGAAGCGAAAACTTTCGGCCTGTAACCAATTTCTCTACTTTCTCTATCGAAAAGGAGAGGTGGACAGTTTTTACCGTTTGGAATTAGCCAAACAAGCTGAAAAGAAGACTGAAAAACCAGAGATTCTAAATTTAGACTCTTTTTGGCAGGAAAGTAATTATCCAGAAGGACGCTTGCTGGCGCTCTTAATCCTAGAAATGGGACTCTTGCCAAGTGAGATTTTAGTCCTTAAGGTTGCAGATATCAATCTGGATTTTCAGGTGTTGCGAATCAGCAAGGCTTCCCAACAGAGGATTGTCACCATACCCACGACCTTGACTCCAGAATTGGAACCCTTGATGGGGCAGACCTATCTCTTTGAAAGGGGAGGGAAAGCCTATTCTCGTCAATGGGCCTTTCGTCAGCTGGAGTCCTTTGTCAAGGAGAAGGTTTTCCCAGCCTTATCAGCCCAAGCCTTGCGGGAACAGTTCATTCTAAGACAGATAGAAAACAAGGTCGATTTGTACGAAATTGCAAAAAAACTAGGATTAAAAACAGTCCTGACCTTAGAAAAATATAGATAATGGATATTAAATTAAAAGATTTTGAAGGGCCCTTGGACCTGCTCTTGCACTTGGTCTCAAAGTATCAGATGGATATCTACGATGTGCCTATTACAGAAGTTATCGAACAGTATCTAGCCTATGTCTCAACTCTGCAGGCAATGCGTCTGGAAGTGACGGGCGAGTACATGGTCATGGCCAGTCAGCTCATGCTGATCAAGAGCCGCAAGCTCTTGCCAAAGGTAGCTGAAGTGACAGACTTAGAGGATGATCTGGAGCAGGACCTTCTCTCCCAAATCGAAGAATACCGCAAGTTCAAACTCCTGGGTGAGCACTTGGAGGCTAAGCACCAAGATCGGGCTCAGTACTATTCCAAAGCGCCGACAGAGTTGATTTACGAAGATGCAGAGCTTGTACATGACAAGACGACCATTGACCTCTTTTTGGCTTTTTCAAATATCCTAGCTAAGAAAAAAGAGGAGTTCGCACAGAATCACACGACCATTTTGCGGGATGAGTATAAGATTGAGGACATGATGGTCATCGTAAAAGAGTCCTTGTCTGGACGAGACCAGTTGCGTTTGCAGGATTTGTTCAAGGAAGCCCAGAATGTTCAAGAGGTTATTACCCTCTTTTTGGCAACCCTAGAGTTAATCAAAACTCAGGAACTGATCCTCGTTCAAGAGGAGAGTTTCGGAGATATCTATCTCATGGAAAAAGAAGGAAGAAAGTCAAGAGGCACAAAGCTAGACTTGATAGAGAGGAAAGATGAGTACTTTAGCAGAAATAGAAGCGCTCTTGTTTGTAGCAGGTGAAGATGGGATTCGAGTCCGTCAGTTGGCTGAACTCCTATCGCTTCCCCCGACAGGCATCCAGCAGAGTTTAGAAAAATTAGCCCAAAAGTATGAAAAAGACCAAGAGTCGAGCTTGTCCCTGATTGAGACAGGGGGAGCTTACAGATTGGTGACCAAGCCTCAATTTGCAGCGATTTTGAAGGAATACTCCAAGGCACCCATTAACCAGAGTTTATCTCGGGCAGCCCTTGAGACCTTGTCCATCATTGCCTACAAGCAGCCGATTACGCGGATAGAAATTGATGCTATCCGTGGGGTCAACTCGAGTGGGAGCCTTGGCAAAGTTGCAGGCCTTTTGACTTGATACGAGAAGATGGAAAAAAAGAAGTGTTGGGCCGCCCCAACCTCTATGTGACTACGGATTATTTCCTAGATTACATGGGAATTAACCATTTGGAAGAATTGCCAGTGATTGATGAGCTTGAGATTCAAGCCCAAGAAAGCCAATTATTTGGTGAAAGGATAGAAGAAGATGAGAATCAATAAATATATTGCCCACGCAGGTGTGGCCAGTAGGAGAAAAGCAGAAGAGTTGATCAAGCAAGGCTTGGTGACGGTCAACGGTCAGGTAGTGCGTGAACTTGCAACGACCATCAAGTCAGGTGACAAGGTCGAAGTTGAAGGTCAACCTATCTACAACGAAGAAAAGGTCTACTATCTGCTTAATAAACCACGCGGTGTGATTTCCAGTGTGACAGATGACAAGGGCCGCAAGACTGTTGTCGACCTCTTGCCTAATGTCAAAGAACGCATTTACCCAGTTGGACGTTTGGACTGGGATACATCAGGTGTCTTGATTTTGACCAATGATGGTGATTTTACGGATGAGATGATTCACCCTCGTAATGAGATTGACAAGGTCTATGTCGCGCGTGTTAAAGGTGTGGCCAATAAGGATAATCTCCGTCCCTTGACCCGTGGTCTTGAGATTGATGGCAAGAAAACCAAGCCAGCTGTTTATGAAATTCTCAAAGTGGATCCAGTTAAAAATCGCTCTGTGGTACAGTTGACTATCCATGAAGGACGCAACCATCAGGTTAAAAAAATGTTTGAAGCTGTCGGTCTTCAAGTGGATAAGTTGTCTCGGACACGTTTTGGACACTTAGACTTGACAGGTCTTCGTCCAGGAGAAGTCCGTCGACTTAACTAAAAAGAAATCAGCCAACTACACACTATGGCTGTAACCAAGAAATAATGAAACGAATCTTAATAGCGCCAGTACGCTTTTACCAACGTTTTATCTCACCGGCCTTTCCACCCTCTTGTCGCTTTGAACCTACTTGTTCCAACTACATGATTCAGGCTATTGAAAAACATGGCTTCAAGGGTGTTTTGATGGGCTTGGCTCGGATTTTACGTTGCCACCCCTGGTCGAAAACAGGAAAAGACCCCGTCCCAGACCACTTTTGCCTCAGACGAAATCAAGAAGAAAAATAAACCCAACATCACCTGATGTTGGGTTTTCTTGCTTATTTCAAAGCTTTTTGAGCGTCTTCAATCATAAGTTTAGTTGATTCAAGTCCGCCTCCGCTTAGATACCAGAGGTCTGGTGTTAGTTGGATAATTTTACCATTTTTAGCGGCAGGAGTTTCAGCGATGAGGGCATTTTCTAGGACGCCATCGTTGCTAGAGTTGTCCCCACCAATGGCAAGGGTACGGTTGATGACAAAGAGGATGTCAGGATTGATTTCTTTCACACTTTCAAAGCTGACTTCTTGTCCGTGTCGAGAGTCTTCAAATTGAGTGTCTGTTGGCTTGAATTTCAAGGTTTGGTACAAGAAAGAGAAACGAGATTGGGCACCAAAGGCAGCCATTTTTCCTTCATTGAGGAGGATAGCAAGGGCTTTTTTATCAGAACTTTCGTTTTTAGTTGCGACTTCTTGGATGCTCTTGTCCAGGTTGGCTAATTCTTCCTTGACTTTCTGTGTACCAGTTTCACCAAAGGCGCTTGCTAGAGATTCGATGTTGGCCTTGGTAGAAGTCCAGTAGTCGTCCTTGCTTGCTTGGAAGAGCACAGTTGGAGCAATTTCTTTGAACTTGTCTACGAATTTTTGGGTACGTGGAGAAGCGATAATTAGATCTGGTTCAAGAGCAGCGATGGCTTCTAGGTCTGGCTCAACCATGGAACCCACATTGTTGACATTTCCTGCAAGATCTTTTAGGTAAGTCGGAACAGTTTTTGTAGGCATTCCGACGATATTCTTTTCAAATCCTAAAGCACGAATAGTATCCGCAGCACCGAGGTCAAAGGTCACAATCTTTTCAGGAACCTTTGAAAGTTTGACCTCGTCTAGTGAACTTTTAATGGTTATCTCTGTTGGAGCAGAGCTACTTGTCTCTGTCTGGCTAGTGCTTGAGTTTGTATTTGTACTACATGCACCAAGAAAGAGCAAGAGGCTGGCCACTAGGGCAGTGAGATAAAGTTTAAGGGATGTTTTCATGATTTCTCCTTTTTAAAATGTGATAACGATGTAGGGGTCTCTTAGATAGGCTTGTTAGCTAAGAGACAGAGAGTTCTCTAACATGAATTCAGAATAGCTAGCTATAGATACAGATCTTTTTGCCATTGATATCAGCCAGCGTGATAGGAATCTCATAGAGTTGACTGAGCAGGTCAGCCTGCATGATTTGAGCAGTCGTTCCCTTGCAAAAGACTTGACCGTCCTTGAAGGCAACAATTTCATCCGCATACTGGCTGGCCATGTTGATATCGTGGAGGACGATGATAATGGTCTTCCCTAGTTCCTCCACCAGTCTCCGAAGAATCTGCATCATGCTGACACTTTGCTTGATATCGAGGTTGTTGAGCGGTTCGTCCAGCAAGATAAAGTCTGTATCCTGGGCCAGTACCATGGCAATAAAGACACGTTGGAGCTGTCCACCAGACAAACTATCGATGTAGCGGTCTTTTAAGTTTGTCAGTTCCAGATAGTCCAGAGTTTCTCGGATTTTTTCCCAGTCTTCTACCTTCAGTCGACCACGGCTGTAGGGAAAACGTCCAAAACTGACCAGTTCTTCAACGGTCAATTTGGCTTGGTAATTGATCTTCTGCTTTAGGATGGTAAGCTCTCGAGCCAGTTCTTGCGAATTCCAACTTTCAATTTCACGACCTTTGATACTGAGAATTCCCTGATCTTTCTTGGTCAGTCTGCTCATGATGGAGAGGAGAGTTGATTTTCCAGCACCGTTTGGACCAATAAAGGCCGTCAGTTTCTGAGGACTGACTTCAAGCGAAATGTCTTGCAAAATATCTTGTTTTTGAATGGATTTGTTAATGTTTTCCAGTTTCACCGACGTGCCCTCCTGTATAGTAAGATAAAGAATAAGAGACCACCCACACTCTCGATAATCATACTGATACGAATTTCCAGTGCAAAGACTCGTTCGATGAGGGCTTGCCCCAAGGTCAAACTAATAAATCCAATTAGAATAGCCACGATAAAGAGCAACTTGTGCCGATAATCTTTGACAATCAGGTAAGTGAGGTTGGCCAGCATAAAACCAAAGAAGGCCATAGGTCCTACCAAGGCAGTTGCCGTTGAGGTCAAAAGTACGATGCCCCAGAGGAGTTCTCTCTGTTCTTTTTCAACATCGAGTCCCAGTATCTGAGCCGTTTCTCTTTGCAGGTGCAAGACATCCAGAACGACTGCTTTTCGAAAGAAAAAGATTGTCAAGGCAAAGATGATCAGAGAACTGATGGCTAGGATGGAAGTGTTGAGATGCTGAAAGGAGGCAAAGAGACTGTTCTGCAGTTTATCGTATTCATTTGGATCCATCAGGACTTGGAGGAAGATACTGATATTTCGAAAGAGACTTCCCAGGGCTAGGCAGATTAGCAGAATGAAAACCAAATTTTGCTTCATCAGCGTCTTCAAGTAACCTTGTAAGGCGAGAAAGAAGAGGGATTGAAGCAGAAGCAAGACTAGAAATTCTAAGATAGGAGACTTCCCAAGCTGTAGAAATTTGCTTTCAAATATCAGTACCAGGGTTTGTAGCAAGACATAGAAGGATTCGATTCCCAAAATACTTGGCGTCAGAAAGCGATTTTCCGTCAGGGTTTGAAAACTAATGGTCGAAATCCCTGTCGCGATGGCTACCAAGAGATAAACGATGATTTTTTGGGAACGCAGCTTCCAGGCAAAGGCAGACAGGTTAGTGATGGGCCAAAAGTAGAGGAGACAAGCTCCGATGGCCAGAATAATGAGAAGCCAGAAGAGTTTGGTATGTTTGCTTTTAAACTGCATCCTTTTGTCCCCCTCTCCAGAGAAGTAGGATAAAGACGAGGCTACCGATGATTCCTAGCAAGAGACTGACAGACAGCTCATAGGGCCGAATCAAGACTCGAGAGAGGATGTCGCAGGCCAGAACCATATTGGCTCCGACCAGAGCGACCATGAGTTTGGTTTGACTCAGATTATCTCCATAGCGCTTGCGGACAAGATTGGGAACGATGACTCCGAGAAAAGGCAAGGCACCCACGGTAATCATGGTGACACTTGTCGTTAGCGCCACCAGAAAAAGGGCCAGTTTTTCAAGTAGAGAGTAAGAAATCCCCAAACTTTCACTGGTTTCCTTGCCCAGATTCATGATGGTGAAGGTTTGGGAGAATTTCCAAACGGCTATCAGGATAATGAGGCCTAAGAAGAGCCACTCATACTGATGGGTCTGAATCATGGAGAAGGAGCCCTGGGTCCAAGCAGTCATACTCTGAACCAGATTGAAACGATAGGCGATAACTTCTGTGACAGAACCGATAATCCCACTATAGATGATCCCGATCAAGGGCAACATCCACCTTTCCTTTACAGAAAAAATAGTCATAAAGGCCAGGAAAAAGAGGGTAAATAAAATGGATGAGCCAAAAGCAAAGAGCATCTTTTGGGTCAGACTCGCAGACGGAAAGACAAAGAGGCTTAACACCATTCCCAGTTTAGCGGCTTCTGTGGTTCCGACTGTACTTGGAGCGACAATTGATTTTTGAGTAATGGTCTGCATGAGAGTCCTGCCATGCTCATACTGGAGGCTGCAAGGAGAATACTGATGGTTCTTGGAAGACGCGACTCTTGAAAGAGAAGCCAGGTCTGTTGGTCAAAAGCAAAGAATTTTTCCCAAGAAAAATCACTGGTTCCAATGGTAATGGAGAGAAAGACCAGGAGTAGAAGTAAGCCTGTTAAAATATGAGAGAGTTTCATGCCCCGTCCTTTCATGTAGATTTGGTATAAAAATACCCTTGGAGATAATGTAACACGATTTTTTTAATCTGTCAATAAATTTTCTGACAATTTAATGTAAAAAGAAAGAAAAATTCCTGAAATAATATCTGCCCCTCTCTTTTATTGGAAAACTGAGTAAAAACCAATCCACCTTCCCACTATCCTTCTCCTATAAAAAGTGGTAAAATGGAGGACAGAAAGAAGGAACTGATATGACAACATTATTTTCAAAAATCAAAGAAGTAACAGAGCTTGCTGCGATCTCAGGCCACGAAGCGCCTGTCCGGACTTATCTTCGTGAAAAGTTGACACCGCATGTGGATGAAGTAGTGACAGATGGCTTGGGTGGTATTTTCGGTATCAAGCATTCAGAAGCTACGGATGCACCACGCGTCTTGGTCGCTTCTCATATGGATGAAGTTGGTTTTATGGTCAGCGAAATCAAGCCAGATGGCACCTTCCGTGTGGTAGAAATTGGTGGCTGGAACCCCATGGTTGTCAGCAGCCAACGCTTTAAACTCTTTACTCGTGATGGTCGTGAAATTCCCGTGATTTCAGGCTCTGTTCCACCACATTTGACACGTGGAACAGGTGGACCAACCATGCCTGCTATTGCAGATATCATCTTTGATGGTGGTTTTGCAGATAAGGCTGAGGCAGAAAGCTTTGGTATCCGTCCGGGTGATACCATTGTCCCTGATAGCTCAGCTATCTTAACAGTCAATGAAAAAAATATCATCTCAAAAGCTTGGGACAATCGCTACGGTGTCCTCATGGTAAGCGAGCTAGCTGAAGCTTTATCAGGTCAAAAACTCGGAAATGAACTCTATCTTGGCTCTAACGTCCAAGAAGAAGTTGGACTTCGTGGGGCTCATACTTCCACAACTAAGTTTGACCCAGAAGTTTTTCTGGCAGTTGACTGTTCACCTGCTGGTGATGTTTACGGTGGCCAAGGTAAGATTGGGGACGGAACCTTGATTCGCTTCTACGATCCAGGTCACTTGCTTCTCCCAGGTATGAAGGATTTCCTTTTGACAACGGCTGAAGAAGCTGGTATCAAGTACCAATACTACTGTGGAAAGGGTGGAACGGATGCAGGTGCAGCTCATCTGAAAAATGGTGGTGTCCCATCTACAACCATCGGGGTCTGCGCTCGTTATATCCATTCACATCAAACACTCTATGCTATGGATGACTTTATTGAAGCTCAAGCTTTCTTGCAAGTCTTGGTGAAAAAATTGGATCGTTCAACGGTTGATTTGATTAAAAATTATTAAACATAAGGGAGGTGGTCAGGATGGCAGAACCAAACCTAGAAAGCCTTATAAGAGATCTCTACAACCATGCTCGTCAGGGTTTGAGTGAAGATTTAGTTGCTGCTCTCCTAGAGACTGCGAAGGAATTGCCTACTACAAATGAGCAGTTACTAGCAGTCCGTCTCTCAGGTCTGGTCAATCTTGAACTGTTCAGAAATCCCAAACACCCAGCACCTGAGTTGATCAACTTGGCTCGCTTTATCAAAAGAGAAGAAGCTAAGTACAGAGGAACCGCGGTTTCTGCTATTATGTTTGGGGAACTCTTTAAAATGCTTTGATTCCATTGTGAATCAAAGCATTTTTTTTACGTTAGAAAAAATATTCTTGATTAAGAGACGAAAAAAATCACCTAAGTCAAGGTGATTTCTTACTTATTAAATTTGTTCAGCGATGACCTTCTCAGCAAGGTTCATGGCGTGGTCAGATACACGAGTGTAGTGGGAAATGATGTCGATAAAGTTGACCCCGGCTTGTGTTGAACACTCACCTTTATTAAGGCGTTTGATATGGGTCTTTCTGAGGATGCGTTCCATATTGTTGATTTCTTTATGGCGTTCAATCAGACTTTGAGCTTTTTTAATATCATTGTTTTCCACGCTATCAAGGGCATCCTTGATAAAGTCAGTAGTTTTTTGATAAATATCAGCCAATTCCTGCAAAGCAGCTTCAGAGAACTCGACATTTTTACGTTGAAGGTAGTCAGTCAGATTGATTAGGGCTTCTGCATGATCCCCAATCCGTTCCAAATCACGGGATGAATCAAGGATGTTGGTGAGCACTTCACTTTCTTTCTGGCTAAGGGCTTCACTTGAAAGAGTAATCAGGTAACGAGTCAATTTTTCATCAATGGTGTTGATGGCTTCTTCTGTCTTGTGGCCTTTTTCAGCAACCTTTTCATTGAGGTCAATGATGTAGTTGTATGAAAGGTCAAAGGCTTTAGAAGCATAATTTCCCAAGTGAAGAGTTCTTTTCTTTGGCATTTCCTAGAGCGATTGATGGAGCTTGTTTAATCAAATGCTCATCAAGATAAAGCGGCTCGTACTTGACAACTTCATCTTCACCTGGGATGAGCTTGGTTACAAAGTAGGCCAAGGCTCCGATGAATGGAAATTGTACAATGGTGTTACTTACGTTAAAGGCACCGTGCGAGAAGGCAATAGTCATCTCAGGTGAGAGGTGAAGGAGTGCTTGGAAGTACTCAATCATTGACGTAAATGGACCTAATAAAATTAAGCAAAGAATAGTTCCTAATACGTTAAAGGTGACGTGGGTTGCAGCAACGCGTTTCGCGGAGACATTGGCTCCAGCTGCCGCGATGATAACTGTTAGGGTTGTCCCGATATTATCCCCGAAGAGAACTGGTAGAGAACCTTTAAGGTCAAGGAATCCACCTGCATAGAGACCTTGCAAAATCCCGATTGTTGCAGAAGAAGCTTGGATGAGAACGGTAATCACTGCACCAGCAAAAACTCCTAACACAGGATTTTGTCCCAAGGTTACCATGTATTCCTTGAATTGTGGTAAATCTTTAAGAGGGCTCATACCGGCACTGATGAGGTTGAGGGCATAGAAGATTCCCCCTACACCAAACAGGATGCGCCCGATATTGTTTGCTGTTCTGTTTTTTGTAAAGAATAGGAACATGGTTCCAAGGAAAATCAAGGGTAAAGCATACTCGCCAAGCTTGAAACCGATGATAAAGGAAGTGACGGTGGTTCCGATGTTGGCTCCCATGATAATTCCGATAGCCTGTCTAAGAGTTAGAAGGCTAGCGCTGACCAGTCCAACCGTGATAACTGTAACCCCTGTACTTGACTGAATCAGGGCAGTCACGACAATCCCGACTAGAACACCTAAAAAGGGATTGCTGGTATATTTGTCAATGTAAAAACGAAGGCGATCTCCAGCAGCTTGTTGCAAACCGTCTCCCATGGTCTTGATACTATATAAAAATAGTCCCAGACCACCTAAAAAGTGAAATAAAATTTCCTGCCAATTAATGGACATTTCTTTTTCCTCCGAAAAAAATAATAACGGAATTTCTCCTATTCTATTTTAAAGGATAAAAGTAAATCCCACAAGTGTTTTTCTGTTATTTTAGTAAGAAATCGCTAACTTTTTTAAATATTTTCCTTAAATAGAGATATCTTACCTCAAGTATAGATGATCTGCATAGGATTATGTCCAAATTTTAACTGTTATTATCCTAGTTATAGTTTTTTTATCAAACGGATTGACAACGCTTTCATATAGGATAGAAATGAAGATAATCCTGTTCTGATGTTATGAAAACAGTTACTTTTGTATGAACAGTATAGCCCTTACTTTATGTTCTATTAGGAGGATAAGATGAAAGATCTATTTTTTGAAAAACGTTGCCGTTACAGTATTCGCAAGCTATCAATCGGGGCTTGTTCCTTAATGATTGGATCAGCTCTATTCGCAAGCCCAGCTCTTGCCGAACAGGTCGCTGTCCCTGAAACAGCTAAACCAGACACCGCAGCTATCGAAAAACAATTATCGGAAACAGAGAATAAAGTAGCTGAGCAACCAATTTTAGAAAACACTCCAGCAATAACGGGTCTGGTTAATGAAAAAGAAGAAGCAAAGCCAACTCCGACAGATAAAACTGAAAAACCTGCTCAACCAACTGACAAAGAAGGAGTCAAGCCTGAGGAAGCTCCTCAAGTGGCTGACAATAAAGCAGACAAACCGACTCTAGCAGACGTTCCTAAAAACGAAGAAAAGAGTCTCCGACCAAAAGAAATCAAATTTGATACTTGGGAGGATTTGTTGAAATGGGAACCGGGTGCGCGTGAGGATGATCCCATTAACCGTTCCTCAGTTGAACTCGCTAAGCGCCATAGAGGTCAGTTGGTTAATGAAAAAGCAAGCAGAAGAGCCAAGGTTCAAGCACTAGCAAATACCAACTCAAAGGCCAAAGACCACGCTTCTGTCGGTGGAGAAGAATTCAAGGCCTACGCTTTTGACTACTGGCAATACTTGGATTCAATGGTCTTCTGGGAAGGCCTAGTTCCAACTCCAGATGTCATTGATGCAGGCCACCGCAACGGAGTTCCCGTTTATGGAACCTCTGTTCTTCAACTGGTCAAATAGCATTGCCGACCAAGAGAAATTTGCAGCTGCTTTGAAACAAGATGCAGATGGCACCTTTCCCTATCGCACGAAAACTCGTCGATCTCGCTAAGTACTATGGCTTTTGATGGGTATTTTCATCAACCAGAAACAACGGGTGAATTGGTAGAACCTCTTGGTGAAAAAAATGCGCCAATTCATGCTCTATACAAAAGAATACGCAGCTAAAGTCAACCACCCAATCAAGTATGCTTGGTACGATGCCATGACCTACAAATACGGTCGTTACCACGAAGATAGTCTGGGTGATTACAACTACCAATTCATGCAAAAAGAAGGCGACAGGTTCCTGCAGATCAATTCTTTGCCAATTTCAACTGGAACAAGGAAAAGAATGACCACTCCGTAGAGATGGCAAAATGGCTAGAACGTAGCCAGTATGATGTCTTTGCAGGCTTGGAATTGCAACAAGGTGGCTCTTATAAGACCAAAGTCAAATGGGATGCCCTCTTAGATGAAAAAGGCAAGTTGCGTTTGTCACTTGGACTCTTTGCACCAGATACGATTACCAGTCTAGGAAAAACAGGCGAGGACTACCACAAGAACGAAGATATCTTCTTTACAGGTTACCAAGGAGATCCAACGGCTCAAAAACCAGCGGACAAAGAGTGGTATGGGATTGCTAATTTAGTTGCGGACCGGACACCAGCAGTAGGACGCACCTTCACTACCTCTTTTAATACAGGCCACGGTAGAAAGTGGTTTGTAGACGGCAAAGTTTCTAAGGATTCTGAGTGGAACTACCGTTCGGTTTCAGGTGTCTTGCCAACATGGCGCTGGTGGCAGACTTCAACGGGGGAAAAACTTCGTGCAGAATACGACTTTACAGACGCCTATAATGGTGGGAACTCCCTTAAATTCTCAGGTGATGTAGCTGGCAAGACAGATCAGGATGTGAATTTGTATTCTACCAAACTAGAAGTAATTGAGAAAACCAAACTTCGTGTTGCCCACAAGGGAGGAAAAGGCTCTAAAGTTTATATGGCTTTCTCTACAACACCAGACTACAAATTTGAGGATGCAGCTGCATGGAAAGAACTGACTCTCTCTGATGACTGGAAGAATGAAGAATTTGACCTCAGCTCACTAGCAGGAAAGACTATCTATGCAGTTAAACTCTTCTTCGAACATGAAGGTGCTGTAAAAGATTATCAGTTCAACTTAGGTCAATTAACAATTTCAGACAATCACCAAGCACCACAAGCGCTGACGGGACTTTCTGTTGTGAAACAATCTCTCAAGAATGCCCAAGAAGCTGAAGCGGTGGTCCAGTTTGCGGGTAACCAAGATGCAGATTTCTATGAAGTCTACGAAAAAGATGGGGATAACTGGCGTTTGTTAACAGGATCATCTGCTTCCACTATCTACTTGCCAAAAGTTAGCCGCTCTGCTAATGCGACTGGTACGACTCAGGAATTGAAAGTCGTTGCAGTAGGTAAAAATGGACTTCGTTCTGAAGCGGCGACGACATTCTTTAACTGGGGGATGACTGTTCAGGATACAAGTCTCCCAAGACCTTTGGCTGAAAATATTGTTCCAGGAGCAACGGTTATCGGTAGCACTTTCCCGAATACTGAAAGCGGGGAAGGCATCGAAGGCATGTTGAACGGTACGATTACAAGTCTGTCAGACAAGTGGTCTTCAGGACAATTGAGCGGTAGTGTCGATATTCGTTTGACTCAACCACGTCGTGTTGTCAGATGGGTAATGGATCATGCGGGAGCTGGTGGTGAGTCTGTTAACGATGGTCTGATGAATACCAAGGACTTTGATCTTTATTACAAGGATACAGATGGCGAGTGGAAACTAGCCAAGGAAGTCCGTGGCAATAAAGCGCACGTTACAGATATCACTCTTGACAAACCAATCACTGCCCAAGACTGGCGCCTAAAAGTTATCACTTCAGATAACGGGACACCATGGAAAGCCATTCGTATCTACAACTGGAAGATGTACGAAACCTTGGACACAGAAAGTCAAAATATTCCAATGGCTAAGGTAGCAGCCCGTTCACTTGGAAACCATCAAGTTCAACTTGGCTTCTCTGATGTTCCAGCAGGCGCAACCATCACCGTTTACGACAAGGTTGATTCACAAACACCAATTGCAACCTTGAAGTCTGAAACTGGGGGCGATCTGGCAACAGCACCATTAGCCTTTGACAAACAACCAAATCTCCTCTACTATCGTACTCAACTACCTGGCAAAGAAATCAGTAACACCTTGGCTATAGCGATTCCGCAGGATGAAAGAAAAATTAAATCTGTCAGCCTTGAAAAAGGACTTAGGAAGACAGTTTATAAAGAGGGAGAAAAACTTGACCTCAGAGGCGGAACACTCCGTGTTCAATACGAAGGGGGACAAGCTGACGAGCTGATTAACCTTACTCACTCAGGTGTGACGGTATCTGGATACGACGCTCATCAAAAAGGGGGACAGAAGCTCACAGTCAGCTACCTTGGGCTTCCAGTTACTGATGATTTAAACGTCCAAGTGACAGGACAAGATGAAGGAAAACCAAAAGAAGTAGCGGGCTTGTATATTACTAAGAAACCAAAAACAGACTATCTAGTAGGGGATCAACTGGATCTCTCTGAAGGTCGCTTCGGTGTTCTCTATGATGATGAGACGGAAGAAAGTCATGCCTTTACGGACCAAGGTGTTGAAATTACGGGCTACGATGCTCAAAAGACCGGCCGTCAAACCTTGACCTTGCATTACAAGGGGCACACAGCTGAGTTTGATGTCTTGGTTTCTCCAAAGGCTGCAGTCAATGATGAGTACCTCAAACAAGAAATTACTGCTGCCCAAGGTCGTCAGTCAATCCTCGCCTATACCTTCTCAAGTGAGGACAAACAAGGAGCGTTAGTAGAGAAGCTCAATGCTGCGAAAGCTGTTGTAGAAAACCATGATGCCAGTCAAGAAGAAGTCAACAAAGCCTTGAATGAGTTGAAACAAGCGGGTGCGGACTTGGATGGAAATCAACGTTATCAAACTGCTAGAGAAGAATTGGAAGGCTTGCTCGAATCTGTCCGTGAAAGATTCTCAAGATGAGTTGATTGCCCAAGCTGAAGCTTTGTTGTCTTCACAAACACCAACTCCACAAGCTTTTGCGGACATGAAAGAAAAGTTGAATAAGAAACTAGCACCTGCAGAAGAAAGCCATCATGTTGGAAGCATGGATCCAAGTGAAGTAGCTCCAACGGTTGAAGCTCTCCCTGAACTAGTTATTGAAACTGAAACAACGGCCTATGAACGTCAGGAGCGACCAAACGCCGAGCTTCTCAAAGGACAACGCCAGCTAGTTCAAGCTGGAGTTGAAGGTCAAGTTCGTCGCTTTGTAGAAGTAGATATCCAAGGTAAACGCACTCTTCGTTCGACTGAGGTAGTCAAGGAAGCAATCCCAGAAATCACCGAAGTTGGTACAAAAGTTCTATCAAGCAACCAACCAGCTGAAGGTGTGAAAGATTTAGTTCTCGAGAAACCAACTCTTGAAATTGAAGAAAAACCACTTGCCTTCGAACGTCAAGAACGACTAAATTCAGCTATCCTCAAAGGCCAGCGCCGTGTTGTGCAAGCAGGAGTTGAAGGCCAAGTTCGTCGCTTTGTAGAAGTTGATGCTCAGGGCAAACACACCCTTCATTCGACTGAGGTTCTCAAGGAAGCTCTTCCAGAAATTGTTGAAGTAGGAACGAAAGAGGAGCAAGTCTCACAAACAAGGGACCAAGCTCTTTCAGTAGCACCAGCAAAAGTTGAAGAAACAAGCAAAGAGCTTCCAAATACGGGAGCGACAAAAGATGCTAGTCTAGTAGCGCTGGGACTCCTCGGAGTGATGAGTGGCTATGGCTTGCTTGCTGGAAAGAAGAGAGAAGACTAATCGGATTTACGAATCTTGAATTTTCTCATAAAAACTAAAAAACAAGGTTTGACTGAAGATTAGTTAGACCTTGTTTTAACTAGTTTTTCTTGCATTAATTAGTTATTTGGCAAGTTTTTTCTAGTTTTAATTTTAAAAAAAGTAGTTTCAGTTGCAAGAATGAACTCGAAAAGTTTAGGGTTTTGCTATCTCTTTTGTTGATTTTGTGATATAATTAACACGTATAAAAAAAGAAGGAGTCATATCTAATGGCAAAATTGACTGTTAAAGACGTTGACTTGAAAGGGAAAAAAGTTCTCGTTCGTGTTGACTTCAACGTACCTGTTAAAGATGGCGTGATTACCAATGACAACCGTATCACTGCAGCTCTTCCAACTATCAAGTACATCCTTGAACAAGGTGGACGTGCAATCCTCTTCTCTCACCTTGGACGTGTAAAAGAAGAAGCAGATAAAGAAGGTAAATCACTTGCTCCTGTAGCTGCTGACTTGGCTGCTAAATTGGGTCAAGACGTTGCTTTCCTTCCAGGTGTAACTCGTGGTGCTGAATTGGAAGCAGCCATCAACGCTCTTGAAGATGGACAAGTTCTCTTGGTTGAAAACACTCGTTTCGAGGATGTTGACGGCAAGAAAGAATCTAAAAACGATCCTGAACTTGGTAAATACTGGGCATCACTTGGAGATGGTATCTTCGTAAACGATGCATTCGGTACAGCTCACCGTGCACACGCATCTAACGTTGGTATCTCAGCAAACGTTGAAAAAGCAGTTGCTGGTTTCCTTCTTGAAAACGAAATTGCTTACATCCAAGAAGCAGTTGAAGCTCCAGAACGTCCATTCGTGGCTATCCTTGGTGGTTCAAAAGTTTCAGACAAGATCGGTGTTATCGAAAACTTGCTTGAAAAAGCTGATAAAGTTCTTATCGGTGGTGGGATGACTTACACATTCTACAAAGCTCAAGGTATCGAAATCGGTAACTCACTTGTAGAAGAAGACAAATTGGATGTTGCGAAAGCTCTTCTTGAAAAAGCAAACGGCAAATTGATCTTGCCAGTTGACTCAAAAGAAGCAAACGCATTTGCTGACTACACTGAAGTGAAAGATACTGAAGGTGAAGCAGTAGATCCAGGCTTCCTTGGTTTGGATATCGGTCCTAAATCTATCGCTAAATTTGATGAAGCCTTGACTGGTGCGAAAACAGTTGTATGGAACGGACCTATGGGTGTATTTGAAAACCCTGACTTCCAAGCTGGTACAATCGGTGTCATGGACGCTATCGTGAAACAACCAGGCGTGAAATCAATCATCGGTGGTGGTGACTCAGCTGCCGCAGCAATCAACCTTGGTCGTGCAGACAAGTTCTCATGGATCTCTACTGGTGGTGGAGCATCAATGGAACTCCTTGAAGGTAAAGTTCTTCCAGGGTTGGCTGCACTTACAGAAAAATAAGCTTTCGTAAATGAAACGATGAAAAGAGGAACTTTGTTTCCTCTTTTTCTTGTAGCTGAATTAAAAAAACGTTTCCGATTGATTTTTGGCTCATAAAAATCAACTAAATTATGATAAAATGGAAATAGAAAGTTGAGATTATGGGTTATTTTAAAAAATATAAATTTGATAAGTCACAGTTCAAGCTTGGTCTACGAACCTTTAAAACCGGAATTGCTGTTTTTTTAGTTCTCTTGATTTTTGGATTTTTTGGTTGGAAGGGGCTTCAAATTGGGGCTTTGACAGCAGTTTTTCAGTTTGCGAGAAAGCTTTTGATAAGAGTGTTCATTTTGGGAACATCACGTATCTTAGGAAATAGCATCGGAGGTTTTTATGCTCTTGTCTTTTTTCTCTTAAATACCTTATTTCAAGAAGCCTTTTGGGTGACCTTGCTGATTGTGCCAATCTGCACCATGTTAACCATTATGACAAATGTCGCCATGAACAATAAGGCGGGAGTTATTGGTGGTGTAGCGACTATGTTGATCATTACCCTATCGATACCGAGCGGGGAGACGATTTTTGTACGTGTTTGCTCGTGTATTTGAAACTTTTATGGGTGTTTTTGTCGCAATACTCGTAAATTATGATATTGATCGCTTCAGAAATCTTTTTGAGAAAAAAAGAAAATAATGTTATATTTTATGACATTATCAATTGACGTATGTATTTTTTTAGACTATAATAGACAGAAAGAAGGAAATTGTAAATGAAGGAAAGAGAATTTCGCCGAAATATGGCTGTTTTTCCTATCGGCAGTGTTATGAAATTGACCGATCTCTCGGCGCGTCAGATTCGTTATTATGAAGATCAAGAGTTGATAAAGCCTGATCGAAACGAAGGGAACCGTCGCATGTATTCTTTGAATGACATGGATCGTTTGCTTGAAATCAAAGATTACATTTCTGAAGGTCATAATATTGCTGCCATTAAGAAGAAATATGCTGAACGTGAGGCGAAATCCAAGAAAGCAGTGAGCCCAACGGAAGTGCGTCGTGCGCTTCATAATGAGCTCCTCCAACAGGGACGCTTTGCTTCAGCACATTCACCTTTTGGTCGCGGTTAGGCAATCGCAAGTAGTCATATATTAAGGAGAAAAACCATGCCAATCACAGCTGCAGATATTCGTCGTGAAGTCAAGGAAAAAAATGTTACCTTTATTCGTCTCATGTTCTCAGATATTTTGGGAACGATGAAAAACGTCGAAATTCCTGCTACAGATGAACAGTTAGATAAAGTCTTGTCAAACAAGGCTATGTTTGATGGATCTTCTATTGAAGGTTTTGTACGTATCAATGAGTCAGATATGTACTTGTACCCAGACTTGGATACATGGACAGTCTTCCCTTGGGGAGATGAAAACGGAAGTGTTGCAGGTTTGATCTGTGATGTCTATACAACAGAAGGTAAACCATTTGCAGGTGACCCTCGTGGCAATTTGAAACGTGCTCTTCGCCATATGGAAGAAGTAGGATTCAAATCCTTCAACCTTGGACCAGAGCCAGAATTCTTCCTATTTAAACTGGATGAAAATGGGGATCCGACTCTTGAGGTAAATGACAAGGGTGGTTACTTTGATTTGGCACCTACTGACCTTGCGGACAATACACGTCGTGAAATCGTGAATGTCTTGACCAAAATGGGATTTGAAGTAGAAGCAAGTCACCACGAGGTTGCGGTTGGACAACATGAAATTGACTTCAAGTATGATGAAGTCCTCCGTGCCTGTGATAAGATTCAAATCTTTAAACTCGTTGTTAAACCATTGCTCGAAAACATGGTCTTTACGCAACCTTTATGGCAAAACCAAAATTTGGTATTGCTGGATCAGGTATGCACTGTAATATGTCCTTGTTCGATGCAGAAGGGAATAATGCCTTCTTTGATCCAAATGATCCAAAAGGAATGCAGTTGTCAGAAACGGCCTATCATTTCCTTGGTGGTTTGATCAAGCATGCCTACAACTATACTGCCATCATGAACCCAACAGTTAACTCATACAAACGTTTGGTTCCAGGATACGAAGCGCCTGTTTACATTGCTTGGGCTGGTCGTAACCGTTCGCCACTTGTGCGCGTACCAGCTTCACGTGGTATGGGAACTCGTCTTGAGTTGCGTTCGGTGGATCCAATGGCAAACCCATACATCGCTATGGCGGTTCTTTTGGAAGTTGGTTTGCATGGTATTGAAAACAAAATCGAAGCACCAGCTCCGATTGAAGAAAATATCTATATCATGACAGCCGAAGAGCGTAAGGAAGCTGGAATTACCGACCTTCCATCAACTCTTCACAACGCTTTGAAGGCTTTGACTGAAGACGAAGTGGTTAAGGCTGCCCTAGGTGACCACATCTATACTAGTTTCCTTGAGGCTAAACGTATCGAGTGGGCTAGCTACGCAACCTTTGTGTCACAATGGGAAGTTGATAACTATCTAGACCTTTACTAATATAGAAGAAAGATTGCCTGAGGGCGGTCTTTTTTTCTTGTATTTTATATCGAACTGTGATATGTTTTATATAATGAGATGCGATATATCGAACTGAATAGGAGATGTTTATAAATGGAATTAACTGATAAGATCAGGCGTGTTTACCTTCCCATGACTGAAACGGGGTTTTATATCTTGTTTTGTCTACAGAAGGAGAATCATGGATATGGTATTACACAAAAGGTCAAGGAGATGACAGATTCCCAAGTTTCGATTAGTCCTGGGACCATGTATGGTACCTTGTCAAAGATGGAAAAGGATGACTTGATTTCCTTTGTCCGAGAAGAGGAAAAACGTAAAATCTATCAGATCGCAGACTTAGGACGAAAAGTTTTGAAGATTGAATTGAAACGTATTGAACGCCTCTACAGGGATAGTCAAGAGGAACTATGATGGAAAAGAAGATTGTTTATAGAATTACTACCATTGCGGATTATGATAGAGAGGCTTTATACCTTGCGGAAATGCATGCTAAGGGTTGGAAACTTAAGGAAGTGAGTTACTCTAACTTAGTAGTTGCGGTTAAGTATACTTTTGAAAAGTGCCAACCGGAGCAGGTGTCTTATCAGTTGGATTTTTATCCCATGAAAAAATCAGAGAGAGCCTCCTATTTACAATTATTTAAAGACTGTGGATGGGAGCATATTATAGATTTTAATGGTTTTTCTACTTTTAGAAAAGCTTCATTCTGGAATTGAGTTGGATACTGAGTTTGAAATCTATAATGACGCTACTGGGAAGTTAGCCATGGTCAAACGGATTTTTAATAATGCGGATGCTTCCTATTTTGCTTCTCTTTTTAGCTCTAATACCGATTTTTCTCAAAGTTTGTCAGTGGAGGTAGTAATTTCAGTTGGGTAATGTTTTTTTGATTGTTATTATGGATTGTATTTTATTGATAGTTTTTGCGATTCAGATTTCTTATATTTTTTGGAGATTGTTCCAAAAGCGGAAAGAATTATCTGATAGCTGAAACAATACTTGTTTTCTGATTTGGAGGTCAGGCAATGAATAGCAAAGTACAATTTCGGATTTTCACCGTTGTTGATTTGGACAAGGAAGAAGAATATTTACATGAGATGCACTTGAAAGGCTGGAGATATAGAACTAGTCGTTTTGGTTTTTTCTATTTTGAGCAATGTCAACCGGATGATGTCATCTACCATATCTATGATACTCGCCATCTTAAAAAGTATAAGCATGAACTACAAAATTTTAAAAATAGCGGTTGGGAATTGCTAGAAACAGGTTTTTGTTCAATTCTTCATAAATCATCTTCAGATATACTTCCAGAGGATCAAGTCTATATGACTAATGGTCTCAGATGGGAGGTAATGTGCTCTAGACTTCGATCCTGTACAGCTGCTTTCTCAGGTGGTCTTGTTGTTTGTATGAGTTTATTTAGAGAAGATCTTTCTATGTCTTTCTTTATTATTTCGTTTTATACGCTTGCTTAATCTCTTATCTAATCTATGGTTCTTTCAGACTTAAAAGGAAATACCAAGTGGATGAAAAGTGAGATTCTAGGTCTTCAGACTGATTTTTAGCACTCTTAATAAAAGAGTGCTAATTTTTTGAGTTTTTGTCTTGACATTCTCTTTCAAGAGTGTATAATAGAATCATGAGTTAGCACTTGAATGTATAGAGTGCTAATCGATCAGACAGAGAGGAGTGATGGGATGGTTACAGAGCGTCAGCAGGATATTTTAAATCTGATCATTGACATCTTTACCAAAACGCACGAACCTGTCGGATCCAAAGCCTTGCAAGAGTCTATCAATTCTAGTAGTGCTACCATTCGTAATGATATGGCGGCTCTAGAGAAGCAGGGTTTGCTTGAGAAGGCTCATACTTCCAGTGGTCGGATGCCAAGTGTTGCTGGTTTTCAGTACTATGTGAAACACTCACTGGATTTTGACCGACTGGCTGAAAATGAGGTCTATGAGATTGTCAAAGCCTTTGATCAGGAATTCTTCAAACTGGAGGATATTCTGCAAGAGGCAGCTAATGTCTTGACAGACTTAAGTGGCTGTACGGTAGTAGCACTGGATGTTGAGCCCAGCAGGCAACGGTTGACAGCCTTTGATATCGTTGTTTTAGGTCAACATACAGCCTTGGCAGTATTCACGCTAGACGAGTCACGAACGGTTACCAGTCAGTTTTTGATCCCAAGGAACTTCTTGCAGGAGGATTTGCTGAAACTGAAGAGCATCATTCAGGAACGCTTCCTGGAGCACACAGTTCTAGATATTCACTACAAGATTCGGACGGAGATTCCACAGATTATCCAGCGTTACTTTACAACAACGGACAATGTCATCGATCTCTTTGAACACATCTTTAAGGGAATGTTCAACGAAAACATTGTGGTGGCGGGCAAGGTCAATCTCTTGAATTTTGCCAATCTAGCAGCTTATCAGTTCTTTGACCAACCACAGAAAGTGGCTCTGGAGATTCGTGAAGGTCTGCATGAAGATCAGATGCAAAATGTCCGTGTTGCAGATAGTCAAGAGTCTTGTCTGGCAGACCTAGCAGTGATTAGCAGTAAATTCCTCATCCCTTATCGAGGATTTGGAATTCTAGCGATTATCGGTCCGGTCAATCTGGATTACCAGCAATTGGTCAATCAACTCAATGTTGTCAATCGAGTCCTAACTATGAAACTCACAGATTTCTACCGCTATTTGAGTAGTAATCATTATGAGGTGAGTTGAACATGAAATTACATAAATTCCTAAAAAGGAGGCGAAAAATGTCTGAGGAAACAAAAAACGAAGAAGTAAAAGAAGAGGAAGTTGTTGAAACAACTGAAGAAACAATTCCTGAAAAGTCAGAGCTAGACTTGGCAAATGAACGTGCGGACGAGTTTGAAAATAAATACCTTCGCGCTCATGCAGAAATGCAAAATATTCAACGCCGTGCCAATGAAGAACGTCAAAACTTGCAACGTTATCGTAGCCAAGATTTGGCAAAAGCGATCTTACCATCGCTCGACAACCTAGAGCGTGCGCTTGCCGTTGAAGGTTTGACAGATGATGTGAAGAAGGGCTTGGAGATGGTGCAAGAAAGTCTGATTCATGCTTTGAAAGAAGAAGGCATCGAAGAAATCGTAGCTGACGGAGCATTTGACCATAACTACCATATGGCCATCCAAACTCTCCCAGCAGACGACGAACATCCAGCAGATACCATTGCCCAAGTATTCCAAAAAGGATATAAACTCCATGACCGCATCCTGCGCCCAGCAATGGTGGTAGTGTATAATTAGAGAGGGATAGATGGAACAAATAATAAATTTATTAATCCAATTGGTAAAGGAATATGGACTAGTAACGGTAATACTTCTAATAGCTGTAGTGTTATTATGGTTATTGATTATTTATCCAGTTTTACGACTCTTTTGGGGATTCTTAAAAAATCTCTTTACAACTAGAAAACGAGCTTCAAAAAACAATTGGAATTATCAAAGTCAGAAAACAGTTTTTAAACTTGAACGAACTGAGAAAAAAAGGCTGGAATATTTTGAAGGGCTTGAACAATGGGATGAAATCATTCTAAAAGGTGGCAGTGTTTATGAAATTAATCATAAAACTTATCCAAATAGAACTTTGAAACAGAAAATTTTAGAGTGGGATAAAGTGGTGATTGTTATTACATTGACGCCTAAAAAATAAAAACTTGTCCGAAACGACAATAAACTATGAAGAAAGATAAAAAAGTAGTTCAGCTTTGCAATGGTGAGCGAAGCGAACCAAAGACGATACTCTTCGCCGTGGCGTTATTTGCGCAAACTTTGAGACCTTAGGCTCAAAGTTTAGTCAAAGAGATTGACGAGTCAAGCTCTGACGGCGCTGCCACCTAAGAAGAGTATCAAAAAGAAAGAATATAAAATTTAAGGAGAAAAACACATGTCTAAAATTATCGGTATTGACTTAGGTACAACAAACTCAGCAGTTGCAGTTCTTGAAGGAACTGAAAGCAAAATCATCGCAAACCCAGAAGGAAACCGCACAACTCCATCTGTAGTATCATTCAAAAACGGAGAAATCATTGTTGGTGACGCTGCAAAACGTCAAGCAGTTACAAACCCAGATACAGTTATCTCTATCAAATCTAAGATGGGAACTTCTGAAAAAGTTTCTGCTAATGGTAAAGAATACACTCCACAAGAAATCTCAGCTATGATCCTTCAATACTTGAAAGGTTACGCTGAAGAGTACCTTGGTGAAAAAGTAACCAAAGCAGTTATCACAGTTCCAGCCTACTTCAATGATGCACAACGTCAAGCAACAAAAGACGCTGGTAAAATCGCTGGTCTTGAAGTAGAACGTATCGTCAACGAACCAACAGCAGCGGCCCTTGCTTACGGTTTGGACAAGACTGACAAAGAAGAAAAAATCTTGGTATTCGACCTTGGTGGTGGTACATTTGACGTATCTATCCTTGAATTGGGTGACGGTGTCTTCGATGTATTGTCAACTGCAGGGGACAACAAACTCGGTGGTGACGACTTTGACCAAAAAATCATCGACCACTTGGTAGCAGAATTCAAGAAAGAAAATGGTATTGACTTGTCTACTGACAAGATGGCAATGCAACGTTTGAAAGATGCAGCTGAAAAAGCTAAGAAAGACCTTTCTGGTGTAACTTCAACACAAATCAGCTTGCCATTCATCACTGCTGGTGAAGCTGGACCTCTTCACTTGGAAATGACGTTGACTCGTGCGAAATTTGACGATTTGACTCGTGACCTTGTTGAACGTACAAAAGTTCCAGTTCGTCAAGCCCTTTCAGATGCAGGTTTGAGCTTGTCAGAAATCGACGAAGTCATCCTTGTTGGTGGTTCTACTCGTATCCCAGCTGTTGTAGAAGCTGTTAAGGCTGAAACTGGTAAAGAGCCAAACAAATCAGTAAACCCTGACGAAGTTGTTGCCATGGGTGCTGCTATCCAAGGTGGTGTCATCACTGGTGATGTGAAAGATGTTGTCCTTCTTGATGTAACACCATTATCACTCGGTATCGAAACAATGGGTGGTGTCTTCACAAAACTCATCGACCGCAACACTACAATCCCAACTTCTAAATCACAAGTCTTCTCAACTGCGGCAGACAACCAACCGGCTGTTGATATCCACGTTCTTCAAGGTGAACGTCCAATGGCAGCAGATAACAAGACTCTTGGACGCTTCCAATTGACTGACATCCCAGCTGCACCTCGTGGAATTCCTCAAATCGAAGTAACTTTCGACATCGACAAGAACGGTATCGTATCTGTTAAGGCTAAAGATCTTGGAACTCAAAAAGAACAAACAATTGTTATCCAATCAAACTCAGGTTTGACTGATGAAGAAATCGACCGCATGATGAAAGATGCAGAAGCAAACGCTGAAGCAGATAAGAAACGTAAAGAAGAAGTAGACCTTCGTAACGAAGTAGACCAAGCAATCTTTGCGACTGAAAAGACAATCAAGGAAACTGAAGGTAAAGGCTTCGATGCAGAACGTGATGCTGCCCAAGCTGCCCTTGATGACCTTAAGAAAGCTCAAGAAGACAACAACTTGGACGAAATGAAAGCAAAACTCGAAGCCTTGAATGAAAAAGCTCAAGGACTTGCTGTTAAACTCTACGAACAAGCCGCTGCAGCTCAACAAGCTCAAGCAGGAGCAGAAGGCGCACAAGCAACAGGAAACGCAGGCGATGACGTCGTAGACGGAGAGTTTACGGAGAAGTAAGGTGTTGAGGCGTTAAGAAAACGAAAGAAAAATAGGAAGCCATCGCCTTGTGCGATGCACAAAAGATGGCTTATCTTTTTTCCGAAGTTTTTAGCGGAAACTCGATTCAGCCTTACTAGTTCAAAAACAAAGTATAATCGACTTTGTTTTTGAACGTCGTAATGATAGGAAGAAATCCAGAGGTTGCAACCCAGCCTCTGTTTTTCGGTAAAAAGGGGCTAACCCCAATTTATTTGAGTTATTATCATCAATATGAAAGAAAGGAATTGAACCCGAACTAGATTGAGGTTTCGTTCCGCAATATTAACAGAAAGGAATAAGGGTGTTCGAGTAACTGAACACGGGCTACGGACTGTGCCAAAAAGATAGTTTTTTTCTAGGACGCAAGCGTCCGTCGTCAAAAACCCCTATTTTGGCTGTGTCCGTTTGACGCCCTTTGTATCTTGAATTATGAACAATACTGAATTTTATGATCGTCTGGGGGTGTCCAAAAACGCTTCGGCAGACGAGATCAAAAAGGCTTATCGTAAGCTTTCGAAAAAATACCACCCAGATATCAACAAAGAGCCTGGTGCTGAGGAAAAGTACAAGGAAGTTCAGGAAGCCTATGAGACTTTGAGTGACGACCAAAAACGTGCAGCCTATGACCAATATGTGCTGCAGGCGCCAATGGTGGATTTGGAGGCTTCGGTGGTGGAGCTGGCGGTTTCAACGGGGCAGGTGGCTTTGGTGGTTTTGAGGATATTTTCTCAAGTTTCTTCGGTGGAGGCGGTGCTTCACGCAATCCAAATGCTCCTCGTCAAGGGGATGATCTCCAGTATCGTGTGAACTTGACCTTTGAAGAAGCTATTTTTGGAGCTGAAAAAGAAGTTAAATACAACCGTGAAGCTAGCTGTCGTACATGTAATGGCTCTGGTGCTAAGCCAGGAACAAGCCCAGTCACTTGTGGACGCTGTCATGGTGCTGGTGTCATTAACGTCGATACACAGACTCCGCTTGGTATGATGCGTCGCCAAGTAACCTGTGATGTCTGTCATGGTCGCGGAAAAGAAATCAAAGATCCATGTACAACCTGTCACGGAACAGGTCATGAAAAACAAGCCCATAGCGTACATGTCAAAATTCCTGCTGGTGTGGAAACGGGTCAACAAATTCGCCTAGCTGGTCAAGGTGAAGCTGGATTTAACGGTGGACCTTATGGTGACTTGTATGTGGTGGTTTCCGTGGAAGCCAGCGATAAGTTTGAACGTGAAGGGACTACTATCTTCTACAATCTCAACCTCAACTTTGTTCAAGCAGCTCTTGGTGATACAGTAGATATTCCAACTGTTCACGGTGATGTTGAATTGGTTATCCCAGAGGGAACTCAGACTGGTAAGAAATTCCGCCTACGTGGCAAGGGAGCTCCAAGCCTTCGTGGCGGTGCAGTTGGTGACCAATACGTTACCGTTAATGTCGTGACTCCGACAGGATTGAACGACCGTCAAAAAGCAGCACTTAAAGAATTCGCAGCTGCAGGTGACTTGAAAGTCAATCCAAAGAAAAAAGGTTTCTTTGACCATATTAAAGATGCCTTTGAAGGAGAATAATACTCTTCGAAAATCTCTTCAAACCACGTCAGCGTTGCCTTGCCGTACTCAAGTACAGCCTGCGGCTAGCTTCCTAGTTTGCTCTTTGATTTTCATTGAGTATAAACAAAAAGAGCCGTTGGGCTCTTTTTACTTTATAGATTTTTTAAGACTTTCCTTAAGTAATGACGGACGGTAGCGACCTTCTTCGAAGTTCCATACCTAAACTTTGAACCTAGGTCTTAAAGTTTCCGGACGCCTGAAACGAAGCTGTTTCAGGTGTTTTCATTACGGCGGAAAGCCTGGGAAAGTCTTCGATTTAGTTATGAAACGGTGAATAATACTCTTCAAAAATCTCTTCAAAGCACGTCAGCGCCGGTTTGTCTACAACCTCAAAACCGTGTTTTGAGCTGACTTCGTCAGTTCTATCCACAACTTCAAAACGGTGTTTTGAGCAGCCTGCGCCTAGCTTTCTAGTTTGCTATTTGATTTTTATTGAGTATGAGTTGCCTAAATTATGATGCATAGTTGATGGGATATAACTTGTTTACGTTTTAAAAAGAGCCGTCGAGCTCTTTTTACTTATCTTCGATTTCCTGTGTTTCTTTAATCACAGCTAGTCTAGTCTGGATATCCTTTTCCAAGACCTTAAACTTGTAAGTCAGGTCTTCTTGGTATTCCTTGATGAGTTCTTTTTGTTGGTCGATGATTTGCAGGCTGTTTTGGATAATATCTACATCGTCCTTGATAGCTTGAACGCGGTCAGTGGTATTCAAGACTTCATCTGTGATGGTTTGGCGATTTTTTGTAACCAGATAACTTCCGGCTGCAGCTCCTGCAAATAGCAGTAGATTGGATAATTTCATAGCAACTCCTTAGGCATTTTTGATGGTTTCAGCGACTTGAGCAAGTTTGTCAAAGTCTGGTTCGTGGGCGATAAAATCAATCTTGAGGTCATCGTCCGCACTGTAGCGAGGCACGAGGTGAACGTGGGTATGAAAGACGGTTTGCCCTGCGATTTCTTCACAGTTGGCAATGATATTCATACCAGCAGCTTTGGTAGCTTTCATGACTTTTTGAGCCACTTTTGGTACTTGGGCAAAGAGTTGGCTGGCGCTAGTAGCGTCCATTTCCAAGAGATTGCGATAGTGTTCTTTTGGCACGACTAAGGTGTGTCCTGGTGTCACTTGAGAGATATCAAGAAAGGCAAGAACCTGCTCATCTTCATATACTTTTGAAGCAGGAATTTCCCCTGCGATGATTTTACAAAAAATGCAATCTGACATAAAATCTACCTCTACTGTATTGAATTTTGATATAATATAGCTACATTATACCAGATTTGGAGAAAATATGTTAGAAATTAAAAACCTGACAGGTGGCTATGTTCATGTCCCTGTCTTGAAAGATGTGTCTTTTACTGTTGAAAGTGGGCAGTTGGTCGGTCTGATTGGTCTCAATGGTGCTGGGAAATCGACGACTATTAATGAGATTATTGGTCTGTTGACACCTTATAGCGGTTCTATCAATATCAATGGCTTGACCCTGCAAGAAGATGCAACGAGCTACCGCAAGCAAATTGGCTACATTCCTGAAACGCCTAGTCTGTATGAGGAATTGACCCTCAGAGAGCATATCGAAACGGTTGCCATGGCTTATGGTATTGAGCAGAAAGTGGCTTTTGATCGAGTAGAACCTCTGTTAAAAATGTTCCGTCTGGACCAGAAATTAGACTGGTTCCCTGTTCATTTTTCAAAAGGGATGAAGCAGAAGGTCATGATTATCTGTGCTTTTGTGGTGGATCCGAGTCTCTTTATCGTGGATGAGCCTTTCCTTGGTCTCGATCCGCTGGCGATTGCGGACTTGATTCAGCTTTTGGAAGTGGAAAAGCAAAAAGGCAAGTCTATTCTCATGAGTACCCACGTGCTGGATTCGGCGGAGAAGATGTGTGATGCTTTTGTCATTCTTCACAAAGGGGAAGTGCGTGCTAAGGGAAATCTCCTGCAACTGCGCGAAGCATTTGATATACCTGAGGCTAGTTTGAATGATATTTACTTGGCTCTGACCAAAGAGGAGGAGCTATGAAAGACTTGTTTTTAAAGAGAAAGCAGGCTTTTCGTAAGGAGTGTCTTAGTTGTTGTATGTTCTCAATGACCACTTTGTCTTGTTCCTGCTGGTTCTGTCAGTTTTCTAGCCTACAGTACAGTCAACTCTTGCAAAGATTTTTCCACGAAAATCATTGAAGTATATTCTTTTTGTTTGCAAGGAATTACCTCTGTTTCTTTTGCTTTGAAGGTGCCACCTATGTGGGCTCCAGATTAAGCTCTTTCTCTTGGAGAGAAATCAAACTCCATCTCAAGCGTCAAACTGGCATTCCTGATCTTTTTAGCTCTTTGTCCAGACCCTTTTTCTTGCTTTTGTTGCGCCTTTATTTGGCAATGGGTTGCCAAGCGCAGTTTCTGCTCTATATACTTTTATTGGGGTAGGAAAATATTTCCCTCTTTCGTCAAAAGTAAGCAAATTTTCTTTGAAAATATAGACTGGACGGGACTATATCATTCTCAAGAAAGCAAGCGTAACAAGTCTTGCTTCGTTTTCTTTTGCCCTCTTGCCAGGTAAAGAATTTCAAACAACGTCCAAGCGTCGTGCCCTGCTCGGACTTTATCTAAAGGTTGTTCAGGGGTGCCTGGGAAGATTTATGTGAAAATCTCTATCTGCGTTATTTGCGGAAAAGTGATCTCTTTGCCTCAGTCATAAATCTGCTCTTGCTTTCCTTACTGGCATAGTCTCTTTATCGACAAACTTAGATTTACGACAGCAGTGGTAGTTCTCTTTATTTACCTCTTGCTCTTCCGATTTGCTGGTACTCTATCATGCCTTTGACTACCAGTATTTGACCAACTCTTTTCCACTGGACCCAAGGGCAAGGAAAAAGGCTTATGATGATGATCCGAGGATTGACCAGTTTTGTTTTACTTGTGGAATTAGTTGTTGGGTTGATTACCTTCCAAGAAAAACTAGCCCTTCTAGCCTTACTGGGAGCTGGTTTGGTTTTACTAGTCTTGTATTTGCCTTATCAGGTAAAACGTCAGATGCAGGACTAACATTGCTTATATGATATTAAAAAAGAAGTTGAGTTCAGTCTGTCTCAACTTCTTTTATTTTTTTACAAGAGAATGGTTGGTCCGTAGAGACTCAACTTGGTCTTGACTTGGTCAAAGTGGAAATGGTCATAGGCGCGCCAAGCGGCGCGAGTAGGAGCATCTGGATCGAGAGCGCTGAGTCCCATGAGAAGACTGGAAGTCTGGTAAAATTTTTCCAGTTCAATTAAGACTCGATTATCCACTGTTTCAGCCTTGGCTAGAAAACCAAGAATAGAGTTTAGTTGCTCCTGAAAGCGGACGTCGTCAGCGGTTGCCTGTTTGCATGCTTGGTAAGCTTTGTTTAACTCAGTTATCAGTGCCTGAGCAGTTTTAATTGGGTCTGTCATTTACGTGACCTCCTATATAATTTATATTTTAAGGTAAGGGATTGTGTAAGTCTCCTAGTGAGGCACCTATATTATTAGCAACATTGCCAACTATGTTGCCCCAATCAATGATACATTTACCATTATCAAGATTAGCTTTATTATATGAATATCCATTTCTACATAGTACATTATCGCTAATCATATGAAACGGAGAATACCATCCATATGGAATACTACCGCCATTTATATGAGAAAGTTCGATTGATGTTAATTGTTTTGTTTTATTTGACTTGGCCATAATTTTCTCCTTGTTATATTTACGTCAATTGCAATAGAGTATATTTATAGGGTGTTAATCATGGTGGATGTGAATAAATCATATGCACCCCTCCTTTTTTGATGATTTTTAAAGTTGTTGCAAACATAGTCTTTCTATAATCATAGTCTATCACTTTTATTTCCTTTTTCGCCTTCAAATCTTTAATTGTCATTGAAATTTCCTGAATGGTACTGTTACGATTTTATGATAAAATAGTTGTAAGCTCATCATGATGTTGTAGAAAAATAGTCCTTTTAGGAGTTTTCAAAGACTGTTTAGGATTGGGTGGACTTGTGTTAAGCTTTTTCTGTTATTCTTTTCTTATACTCAATGAAAATCAAAGAGCAAACTAGGAAGCTAGCCGCAGGCTGTACTTGAGTACGGCAAGGTGAAGCTGACGTGGTTTGAATTTGATTTTCGAAGAGTATTAGGAGGAGAATCCAATGAAACATATGATTATTCAGACACAGAAAACAGTCTATAAAGTAAACGTCGACGATATCTACTATATCCAACACATCCAACTAAAGCCCATACCGTACAGATTGTTACAGAAGAAGCTAGTTTTAATATGGTTCAAAATTTAAGTAATCTTGAGAACCAATATGGGGAAACCTTGATGAGATGTCATCGAAATTGTTTGGTCAATCTTGATAAATTAAAATCGATTGATTTTCAAGAAAGAATCCTTTTTCTCGGAGAAGAAGGTCAATACGCTGTCAAGTATTCCAGACGTCGCTATAGAGAAATTCGTCAAAAATGGTTGAAAGAAGGAGAGTAAGAAGATGAGAATATTTGTTTTAGAAGATGATTTTTCCCAACAGGCTAGGATTGAAACGACGATTGAGAAACTCTTGAAGGAACATCATATCACTCCCAGCTCTTTTGAGGTCTTTAGCAAGCCAGACCAACTGCTGGCAGAGGTGCATGAGAAGGGGGCGCATCAGCTATTCTTTTTGGACATTGAGATTCGAAATGAGGAGATGAAGGGTCTAGAGGTGGCTAGAAAGATTCGGGATCGAGACCCCTATGCCCTGATTGTCTTTGTGACGACTCACTCGGAGTTTATGCCCCTGTCCTTTCGCTACCAAGTGTCTGCTTTGGACTACATTGATAAGGCCCTTTCGGCAGAGGAGTTTGAATCTCGTATCGAGACAGCCCTTCTCTATGCCAATAGTCAAGACAGTAAAAGTCTAGCTGAAGATTGCTTTTATTTTAAATCAAAATTTGCTCAATTCCAGTATCCTTTTAAAGAGGTTTACTATTTCGAAACGTCGCCCAGAGCCCATCGTGTTATTCTCTATACCAAGACAGACAGGTTGGAATTTACAGCGAGTCTAGAGGAGGTTCTCAAGCAGGAGCCTCGTCTCTTGCAGTGCCATCGCTCTTTTCTCATCAATCCTGCAAATGTGGTGCATTTGGATAAGAAAGAAAAACTCCTTTCCTTTCCCAATGGTGGAAGTTGTCTAATCGCGCGTTATAAGGTCAGGGAAGTGTCTGAAGCTATCAATAACTTGCACTAAGTGAGGTAATGTAATGGAAATAGTTTGGAAGATAGTATATACATTTTTGATAGTTGGATTGGAATTGTTTATATTTTTTAAGGTGGATGGAATTGTTCTAACTCTGGAGAGATTTTTTAAAGCTTTTCTTTTTAAGTTACTTTTAGCAGTCGTTTTTGTAACGATTAACTATATAGTAGGAAATACTTACCTATCTTATTTTACGGAACCCTTGTACGGTATAGGCTTGTCTTTCTTATTGTTAAGAGGGCTTCCTAAAAAACTCCTTTTCTTTTATGCTCTCTTTCCAATGATATTGGTGAATCTCTTTTATAGAGGTCTTTCTTATTTTGTGCTTCCATTTTTGGGACAAGGGCAAGTACATGATGATTACTCTTTGATTTGGTTGTGTATAATAATTTCCAATTTCTTCATTTCTCTAGCCTTTTTGAAATGGTTAGACTATGATTTCACTAACTTGAGAAGGGAGATTCTAGATAAAGCTTTTCAAAAGTCCCTGACTAAAATTAACTGGATAATGGGGGCTTACTTTCTTGTCATGGAAAGTCTGTCTTACTTTGAATATGCATACGATATCCAATCAAAAACTGTTCGCCATCTCATCCTAGTCTTTTACTTGCTCTTTTTTATGGGAATTATTAAGAAATTGGATACCTATTTGAAGGACAAACTCCATGAGAGACTGAACCAAGAACAGGCCTTGCGCTACAGAGATATGGAGCGATATAGTCGGCATATAGAGGAACTTTACAAGGAAGTTCGGAGTTTTCGCCATGACTACACCAATCTTTTGACCAGCTTACGTCTGGGCATTGAAGAGGAGGATATGGAACAGATAAAAGAGGTTTACGACTCGGTCTTAAAGGATTCTAGTGAAAAATTGCAGGACAATAAATATGACCTGGGCCGATTGGTGAATATTCGTGATAAAGCCCTCAAAAGTCTCCTAGCAGGAAAGTTTTTAAAAGCCAGAGATAAGAAGATTATCTTTAATGTCGAAGTTCCTGAGGAGATTCAAGTCGAGGGTATGAGACTACTTGATTTTCTAACCATTGTGTCTATCCTTTGTGATAATGCCATTGAAGCCAGTGTGGAAGCAAGTCAACCTCATGTTTCAATTGCTTTTTTAAAGAATGGAGCACAGGAGACCTTTATCATTGAAAACTCCATCAAAGAAGAAATAGATATTTCTGAAATCTTCTCCTTTGGAGCCAGTTCTAAAGGGGAGGAGAGAGGAGTTGGTCTCTATACCGTTATGAAGATTGTGGAAAGCTATTCCAATACCAGTCTAAATACCACCTGCCAAAATCAAGTCTTTCGTCAGGTGTTTACTATAATACATACAGAATGATAAAAAATAAGACCGAGAGTTCTTGTTACTCGGTCTTATTTTTTATAGCTGAATAGGTAGTTCAAGTGCTTTTGTGATTTTAAATTTACTAAAAATTATTTCATGTAAGAGATCTTCCCACCATCCTCCACCTGTAATCTGGTTGAGTTCGGTAGTTGTTAGTTCTTGAAATGAAGTTAGGTTTTGATTCTTATCCATGTTATGATTCTCCTTTTTGATAAGATAATAAATAGTTATAGAGTGTTATCTGAAAATTAATCAGAATGGGTTAACATTTTATCTTTGAAATAATCAAAATATGTTTTCTTTGCAGTTACACTAGTGACGCGACCTTGTAAGCCATATTGGATGAGTTTACTATCCTCATTAGATAGTTTTGCAAGAGCGGTTACTTTAAAGAGATTGCCTTGCTCTGTTCTGGTAGGAGTTTGATCAATTGTTTGAAGTTGACCGATGATGGTAATGCCGTGATTTCCAATATTCTCCAGTTTTAATCTTACAGTTTGTCCTTTATCCAGTAGAGGTAGATAGTCAGAAGATACGTAGTAAGTGATTAGTACTTCTCTTGTATCTGTGATGACAGGGAATATTTGAGCAATTTCTGTACCAGTTGGAATTCTATTTTTACCTTCAAATTCGCTGTTCAGATGAACGATACCTTTACTTGGAGCGGTTAAGGTATTGTTTTCTAAGCGCTGTGTCGCTTGATCTAGTTGTACTTTTAATTCTGTTAATTGATTCTCCACGGTTAGTTGTTGCTGAGAAGCTGTCTGTAAAAACTGAGTGCGGAGTACTTCAATTTTGGTTGCTAAACTATTATCATAAGTTGCTACACTTCCGATACCAGCTTGCTGAATTTGAGGCTTGCGATAGATGATTCAAGACCTGCAATACTTTGATTAATTTGAGATAAAAATGGCTCCTCTGCAGTTCCCTGTGTTTGTCCTTGTGAGGTTACAAGATAACGATTCAAAATTGACTGGTGTGGATTGCCAGTTGGTAAGCGTGCTCTGTTATTTATGATAGCATCTCTCAGCTCCTGGTATTCTCCAATTTGTTGTTGAACTTTTGTAATTTCTTGTTCGATGGCTGATGAACTGCTATTGGCAAGATTAGCTTGATTTGAAACCTCAGTGTTAGTCTTTGTGATACCCAGTTCAATATCATGAGCTTGTTTAGTAAAATTCCTAAAGGTATTATGGTAGCCAAATTCATCCTCGCCAGAAAAAAGATCAGTCGCTTTTTCTAAACTTTGTTTCAAAATTCCAAGTTCTTCTTTTTGCTTCTCAAGTCTTTGTAATTGAGTTTCTAAGGCAGTTTTCTGACTTTCTTCCATTGTTTCAGAGTATTTGATAAGTAAGTCACCTTTTTCAACTACTTGATTTGCCACTAAATGATTAGCAAGGATAGGATTATCACTGGTCGACTGAATGGATGCAATGACACTTGTAGGGGCGATTTCTCCTTGGGAAGTGACAGTAATTTCTTTTGTAGCAACAAGGGAGAAAATCAAGATGAAAGTAAACAGTAATGAAAGAGGTATAATTAACACTGTCGCATAGTTATGGTAACGTCTCTGATAAAACTCGACGCTTCTAAAAAGATTAGGATTCATGACATTCTCCTTATTTATTGAACAGATGATGGTAGAAACCTTGCGCCTGCATTAACTCTTGGTGGCTACCAACTTCAATGATTTTCCCCTGGTCAAGAACAATGACGCGGTTAGTTCGTTCGGCTATACTGAGACGATGGGCTACAAAGAGAATGGTTTTATCAGTTAGGGACATAAGATTATCTATAACTTTTTTCTCAGTCAAGACATCAAGACCGCTAGTAGCTTCATCTAGTATTAAAACAGGAGCTTTAGTTAAAAGAGCACGAGCGAGAGCGATTCGTTGCTTTTGTCCTCCTGATAGACCAGCTCCATCAGAGAGCTGAGTTTGATAGCCCATAGGCATTCTTTCAATGTCTTGACGGATTTCAGCTAACTCACAAGCTTTTAGAATATCTTCTTGGCTAATCATATGATTACCGCCCAAAGTTAAGTTTTCCAAAATAGAGCCATTAAAGATATAGGCTTGTTGGGGAAGGTAATTAATATGACGGCGCAAGACTTTCTTATCAATGTTTAATATCCTGATGATTGATGGAAATATGTCCTTTGTAAGGTTCAAAGAAATTGACAATCATTTTTGCTAAAGTTGTTTTACCAGAACCACTAACTCCAACTAGGCTAACCTTATCTCCTTGTTTAATCGTGAGATTAATATCTGTTAAGGTATCTCGTCCAAAACCATACTTATAAGAAAGGTCATCAAATTCAATATCGCCCATCAAAAAATGTGAATGAACAGGGTTTTCTGGGGCTTGGAATTCAGATTCGACTAAATAGACCTCGTTCAAGCGGTTATTAGCGACCTTCGCAGATTGGAGTTTGGTTTGGAGGTTGATAATATTTTCCATAGGAGTTGTAAAGTAAGAAAGAAGTGTGTTAAAGGTAATCAGCTGACCGATAGAAATTTTACTCGACATGACTAATTGAGCGCCAAACCATAAGATAAGGATATTCAGAACTAATTTTGTTCCCTGCTTTAAACTCGTTTGTAAAATAGAATACTTACTGAGCTTAAAGGATTTTTCCAAATAATCTACAAATTCGCTGTCTATATTTTGATAGCGATTTTCTTCACTCGTGAGCGACTTTATAGTCTCAATCCCGTTGATATCTTCGATAATGGCAGAGCTAACCATAGAATTACTTTGCATGACATCATGGTTCATTTTTTCAAAAGGCTTCATAAAAGAAAAGATGATGAACATGTATATAGGAATGGAAATAAGAGAAAGAAGGAAGAGATTAGGGTTTTGTGCCAGTAAGACGCCCCCTACAAGAATCAGAATGGAAACATCCAGAAAAAGAGAAAGAATGGTAGAAGCCAAGGCATCTATAATAGAGTTGGCATCTGTGAACCGTGAAATGATTTCTCCTGTACGACGTGTCGCAAAGAAAGACATAGGAAGTTCAAAAATATGGCGAATATAGGATAAAATCACATCAATACTTAATCTCTGACTCAGAACAGTTAGGAGATAATCTCTGGAGAAGCTCATGACTTGTTGGAGGATATAGGTGATAACCAGACCAACTGAGATGATTCCTAAAGTTGATTTCATCTGATTTGGGATGTATTCATCCAAGATTCCTTGAAGATAATAAGAACCACCTATATTGATAATCGTGACCAATAAGCTTGAGAGAACAATGTAAGCAATGAGAGATTTTTGCTTGAAAATCAGAGGAAGGAAGCTTAGTAGACCATTCTTTTTATCTTTATGGGGTTGATAGCTGGGTTTGGGAGCTAGAAAAATAGCTACTCCAGTCCATTCAGAGAAAAAGCGTTCTTTTGACATTTTGGTGATTTTTACAGAAGGGTCAGGATCACCAATAATCAGATAGTCTTTCCTTGTTTGATAGACAACATAGTAATGTTGGAGTTTTCCTTCTTTGTTAACGTGAACGATAAATGGATAGGGGACATCACTCATATCAAAGAGAGTTTTATCTGCTTGAACAGGTCTTGTTTCAAAGCCCATTTCATCAGCGGCTTTTACAATGCCAAGAGCAGTCGTTCCTTCTTTATTGGTCTTTGCAAGTTCTCTCAAGTGAGCTAGAGAAAAATCTGAACCATAGAATTTAGCAATCGAGGCTAAGGCAGCAACACCGCAGTCTCTAGCATCTATTTGAGGAACAAATGTACGTTTATAAGAAGTCATTGGCAATTCCTTTCATTTTCATATAGTAGATAGGTATATTATGCCATAAAAATAAGTTCATATTTTATGAAATCTTGAATAGTCATTGAAACTTCCTGAATGGTAAAAAAGTGATTAGAAATTATCTTTTAAAAAAATTTTAGAGGTGATTTTAAATAAAAAAGCTAATTTAAGACGTTTCGATGACAATTCAAGATTTGGATGAAAAATTTTAAAAAACAATGATATACTAAACTTGTCAAAGTTGCAACAAGACAAAAATTAAAAATAAAAAGGAGGTATTCATCATGAATACAAAAACAATGTCACAATTTTCTGTTATGGATAATGAAATGCTTGCTTGCGTTGAAGGTGGAGATGAAGTAGGGGCTGGAGAAGTTGTTCAAGCATTGGGAATTTGTACAATAGGAGGTGCAGCTCTGGGGAGTGTTATCCCAGTTGTGGGAACTTTTGCTGGAGGGATTTTAGGAGCACAGTTCTGTACAGCAGTTTGGGGAGCTTTGAGGGCAAGTTAAATTTTTAGGGATATAGCAGATTAAAATATAATAGTAACAAATTGATTAAGAGATTTAAAGCAATTTCTAAAAATGCTTTAAAAACGACATTGTGCGATGCTAGATTCAATTTACTATAGTAGTAAAAGGAGGTGATTTATATGAGATACAGGTTATTTCTTGTTATTTTCTTGAGTAGTACGTTGGATATTCTTTTAGGGACATTTTTGAAAATCTCTAATGTATCGATTGGGTGGCTTGTTCTCTACAGTGGCTTGTTTGAAGCAGGAATTTTCCTTCTTACTAATAAAGGTTTGGCGGTAAAAATCAAGGAAGCAGACATTCAAAATCGCTTTAAATTTATTTTTGGAAAAACGGTATGGTTTCAAATCCTTTTGCTCATCTTTTTGATTTTCAAACTTTATCTTGGTTTGGATGCGAAGATGATTTTATTCTATGACCATGTTTTCATTATTTTTAATGTCTTAATCTATCTTTTATCTACTAGCCAAATTAATTTAACAAAGAAAGTGTGAAAATAATGGAACAATCAGTAAATAATTTCATCATTTTACCTGATGAAAAACTAACAACGATAACAGCTGGTGATAAACAACTTGCAGACAGATTTTTAAGTGGAGTAGGTGGTGCAGTTGAGGGGATTTCGCTTTGTATGGAGACAATCCCTTTCCCAACTCCTCAGATTTATTTGATTTGCGCAGCAGGTGGAGCGGCAGCTTCGTTTTTATGGCCACATTAGAGAAACCCGATTATTCATAAATAACACAAAAAAGCATCCAGAATCGATATGAAACCAAGGATTCTAGATGCTTTTCTCTTTTCCCCTATTGAGTGCTGTTTTTACTGGATAAAAAGGAGTTTCTCCTTTATGATATAAGTGCAAAAAATAAAAACAAAGGAAACTTCAATGCACAGTATATCAAATAAGTCTACGAAAAACAATACTTTATCACACTTTTCTTTCGATGGTGGAAATCTGACCAATCAAGCTGGTCTTCTGCTCTTCAAAGAACTCTTCACAAAGTTGAATCTAAAAGAAATTATTTCAAAACACCTTGTGACCGATAATAAACGATGCTATTATCACTATTTGGATGCCGATATTGTCATCCAATTTCTTTGAGTGATTATCAACTTGGTTTTTATCTTAGTTACTGTTAGGATAAGAGAGTTTGAAGATGATGATTTGGTTAGTCCTAGAACCAATCAACTTATGTATATCGGCTTGACAGGTTTTATGTCTATTATCTATTTGTATAGAGGTACCACAGTAGCAGAATCCTATCAACAACTAATCGCTTATATTGGCGCTATTCTCTGCTCAACCATCATGCTTCTGCTCATTTGGGGTTTGAAGTATTATAAAAAGTAGAGCTTAATAAAGTATAAAGGGGTAAGTGTTTTCGCAATACCTACCCTTTTATAATGAAGTTTTTGCAATTCAAGATGTTTCGATGACCATTTAAGATTTATATGAATTTGTAATCTTAAATAAGGTAAGATAAAGATAACAAATGTAAAGGAGTATTCTTATGAAGAATCAAAAGATAAAATCGCTATTACTTGTACCACTTGTATTTGCATCTATTACTACGGGTGTTGTATATGCAGAAGAACAGCCTACTACTTCATCTATCCAGGCGAATGATAGTTCTCTTGTGGCACCAGATTTGCCATCGACTAAGGAAAAGGTGGAGCATAAACCTTCTGTTGTAACCCCAGAAGAGTATGAGAAGAATGTTACGGACTTTAAAAAGATAGATATTGAAGCTGTACGTCAATCTTTTACAGAGGATCAATTGGAACATACTATTTATTTTGGTAGAAAAACTTGCTCTCATTGTCGTCAATTTTCTCCTGAATTGAAAGAATTTAATAACTTGATTGAAAAGAAGTTAGAGTATTATGATTTGGATGGTAAGGATTTTGATGGGGAAGCGAGAGAGTTTCTATTTAAAAAAGTCGGGATTCCAGGAACACCAACAATTTTGTATTTAAAAAATGGACATCCGATATCTGGATGGGTTGGTGGCGGAGCAACTGCACAGCAGGTGTATGATTATATGTACTCTAGAAACTCACCTAAGCAAACGGAGACAGTGAAACCTTCTGAGGAAACAGTAACTGAAAGTGTCCGTGATGAGAATACAAGAAGTGACAGCATGAGTATTAGTAATAAAGTTGTAAGTGACAGCAAAGGTATGAGTGATGAAAAAAGAACTGAAATGAAAATATCCAATGCTAATCCCAATTCTAATAGTGAAAATAGTGGGAAAGTGGAGAGTACAAACTCAACTTCTAAAGCTAAAACTACTCAATCTGGCAATTTAGCAATGTTAGACAATAAGAATCAATTGGAAACTCCCAAACCTATTTTTGATGCTGCTCAAGAAAATAAAACTCCTTTAACTGATGTTAAGGGGACTGATTATGTAAGCGAATCTATTACTTCGAATGAAAAATTATTACCGAGAACAGGAGAGGAAGAAAGTTACCAACTGCTTCGGCTGGCTGTCGCGTTTTTTATGGCTTCTATAATGATTAAAGTGAAACAAAAAATTCATAAATAAAAATAGATGGTAAACAGGTGCAATGATATTATTTGTCTGTAATAACATATAGCTAACATTTGCCTATAGACAAGAGTGAGAAAATAGGTGTATTTAGTTTATATATAAAAGATTATAATTGTATATGAAATGAACTGAATGGTAGAAGGTCAAGTATTTCCGAAATGCTTTCTTTTTCGATTATTTTAACGCCTCAAGATGTTTTGATGACTATTTATGATTTGGATGGAAAATTTCAAAGAATAGTAGTATACTAACCTTGTTAAGGTTGTAGCCGAAAGTTGAATACCAACTCTTATAGGGGAGAAAACTAACCACTTTTGGAGGATTAAATAGTAGTTAATGCATAGGTAAAAAAGCATGGTAAATAGTTAGTATTAGCTGAAGTAGAAAATCGAAAATGAAAGGAAAATTATCATGAGTAAGAATAGTAGAACAGAAAAAGCTATAGTAACAGAAAGTGCAGATTTTGGAGCATATTTTTTAATTTTAGCAGTTGTAGCCGTCGGGGCGCTTGCTTATTTTTCAGAAGATTTTGGGCCAAGGTGAGCAAAAGCTATAGAAATAGTCGGAGCGCCGTTTTCTTTAGGTTTAGTTTTTTTTGCTTTTGATAAAGGTTTTGAAATGCTGAACGATTATAAAGAAAATAAAAGAAAAGAAGACGAAGAGGAAGAAAAAAACAATGTTTCAATTTTCAGAAGCTAACAGTTAAAGTTTTCTCTTTATCCAGCCTGACTTTCGATAAGTTAGATGTTATATTATTTGAGGTATCCTATATGAATAAGAAATCCTTTTTTATCATCTGCTCTACGTTGATTATAGCATCGAATCTTCTCATGATTTCCGTGGTGAACAAGGGAGAAGAAACGGGGGGCAATCTGTTTGTGATTGCTATAGCCTGTGTTTTACTACCAGCCTTTTTATATGCGGTTGAAAATCAACTGACTTCATTGGTAAGAGTAGAATCAATACTCCTGATTCAGTTGACAGTTATATCCCTACTCCGTCTTATCAATAGAATAGGGAGTACGCCTGAAATCCTCAACATTATCATTACCCTCCTATTTTTGGCAAGTGGGACAGCTGCTATCCTTGTTGCAATCATGAGAATATATGAGAACAGACGGAAGTAAGGCTAAATAGCTTTCGATGTATTTTCACATTGTTAAATTCCCCTAGAGCAAGTATGTTTTTCACGCTTGCTTTTTAAATTTTTTAACAATTCAAGATGTTTTGATGACTATTTATGATTTGGATGGAAAATTTCAAAGAATAGTAGTATACTAACATTGTTAAGGTTGCAATAGGACGAAAGTAAAAAGAGGTATTCCTCGTGAATGCAAAAACAATGTTACAATTGGCTATTATGATTGCTTAAAAGCTTGAGCTTGTGTACTTGGAGGTAATTATGGATTTCAAAAGTTTTCTTATTGTTTTTGTTGTTGGTATGTTTGTTTCTTTTATGACTTCTTTAATTAGGGAAAAATTTTTAAAATCTCCAAAGAAGAATAAAGATAGATCTAATTAGATAAAAAGATTTTTTATCGCTAGTTTAATCTACAGGGGGGTTCTTTAATATTGTTTCGCCTGTCAAAATGATATGTGATAATAGGATAAAAAATCTACAAATTAAGTTGGTATCAATACGGTGTAAAGGGCAAGTATGTTTTTTATGCTTGCTTTTTTAAATTTTTTACAATTCAAGATGTTTTGATGACCATTCGTGATTTGAGTGCTCCAAGGATAAAATGAGTGCTATACTAGCAGTGTAAAGGTTGTAGCTCAACTAAGATAAAGAATACATTTAGGAGGAAATTTTATGAAGAAAAAAATACTTGTCATTTTCATCTTGTATCTAATCATGTCCATCTTTCTTTATCCGCTTAGGGAGAGTGCTTGGTATCAGCTATTTTATACTATAGCCTATGTGATTGCAGTGATGATCTATTTTGCTATCAATAAAAAGAAAGGAGCAAAGAAATGAAAACTTTTCTTGCTAAAAAACGGAACATCTTCCTTGTGAGATTGTTCCTAGGTCAGTTGCCCTTACTTGTCTTTACTTATCTATTTCTATCTCGTCAGTTTTTAAATTTTTCTTTAATTTTCCAATTTCTTTTAGTGGTTATTAACTTGGCTTCTATTTTGGTTACTGTTTACCTCACTAGAGAAATGAGGATAAGAAAGTTTGAAGATGATGATTTGGTTAATCCTAGAACCAATCAACTCATGTTTATCGGTTTGACAGGCTTTATGTCTATTATCTGTTTGTATAGAGGTATCACAGCAGGAGAATTCTATCAACAATTAATTGCTTACATTGGTGCCATTCTCTGCTTGCTTATCATGCTTCTGCTCATTTGGGGCTTGAAGTATTATAAAAAGTAGAGGAAGAGCTTTCTTTTTAATATGGAACTAGTCTATAGTCTGACAAGGGGAGGTCATCATGTATACACACTTATTTTTCCTAGATTCAAAAACCTTAGACTGGTTGACACCCTATATTCTAGTCTTGGCTTCTGACACCATTGCCTTTAATGTTTTTGTGCTAACCTTTGTATCTGCGGTGGTCTTTAATTCCCTAAATTCCATGCTAGCTTTAATGGCTATATTCTTAGGGGCTGGCTATGTGGTCGGATTTTGGTTACTCAAATGGTTTGTTTTGGAAAGACTAGATCTAAAGAATGACGTGTAGGAAGTCTGTTTGGTGAGGAGGATAGCTTTATGGCCATTTTCAATAAGTGTCATGCCTTGTTTTTGGGATTTTTAGTATTTGCAATCGTTGGTGCAGCGGGTTATTCCATTAATCAAGGGGATTATTTTCAACACCAGTACACATTCATTGTTGTAAAGAGTCTCTTGCTTTTCCTTAGTTTTGGCTATGCGAAATGGTTTGATATGATTTCTTTGGGGATTTTAAGCAGGAAACAACTCTTGCTGTTCATTGGAATTTTTCTTCTCACTGTGCTGGTAAGTATTAGCTATCATGCTTTTTTCTCAGTTGTTTCTGGTGCTTCGGCTCAACACCTTGAGGAAGCTAGTAAAGGACTTTCGCTTTCCTTTATTGTTAGTGCTACAGTTTTAGCACCTATCCAGGAGGAATTCCTGTTTAGAGGGCTTCTTCAAGGTGCGGTTTTTGATAATTCTTGGCTGGGGCTTGTGCTGACATCCTCTCTCTTTTCTTTCATGCATGAACCTTATGATATTCCTTCGTTTTGCTATTATCTTTTCGGGGGCTTGTTGCTGGGCTTTGCTTATAAAAAGAGCCAAAACCTATGGGTTTCTACTCTAGTCCACATGTTTTACAACAGTTTGCCACTCTTAACTTATATTCAATGAAAATCAAAGAGCAAACTAGGAAACTAGTCGCAGGTTACCCAAAACAGTGTTTTGAGGTTGTGGATAGAACTGACGAAGTCAGTCACATATATAATTCAAGGCGACGTTGACGAGTATAAAATGGTTTGTTTTGGAAAGACTAGATCTAAAGAATGACGTGTAGGAAGTCTGTTTGGTGAGGAGGATAATTTTATGGAGTTTTTTGATAAATTTCATGCCTTGTGCTTTGGATTTTTAGTACTAATAATCGTCATTACAGTTCCTTATACGATTAACCATGGGGATTTTTTTCAAAATGAAACTGCATTGATTATTGTAAGTCTTCTAGTAACCTCGCTGAGTGTTGCTTATGCTAGAAAGTTTGAAATGATTTCTTTTGGGATGTTAAACAGGAAACAACTTTTGCTTTTCATTGCAATCTTTCTTCTAAGCGTTCTTGAGACGCTAGTTTATATTCATTTCTTTGCTATTTCTTCTGGTGCAGGAGTTCAACACTTGGCGGAAGTCAGCAGAGGAATTTCTCTGTCTTTGATTTTGACGCTAAGCTGGATTCTAGAAAATAGCTAAAATTCTTTGACAATTGGATTATTCTTTAGTATTATAAAGGTGGTGTAAAAAAATTACACTAAGGAGGAAATATGATTAAAACATTTAAAGTTAAAGGTTTTAAGAATTTTAAAGATGAATTAATCTTCGATTTTACCTCAGGGAATTACGAATATAATACTGATGCAATTCAAGATAACCTTGTTAAAGATTCACTAATCTATGGAGATAACGCCAGTGGGAAATCCAATTTAGGTTTGGCTCTTATGGATATAGTTTCACATTTGACAGATAAACATATCAGAAGAGAAGAATATGATAAACATTACTTAAATTTAGACAGTGATATAGATATAGCAGAGTTTGAATATACTTTTCAGTTTGATAAGGATGAACTTATATATAGATATAAGAAATCTAGCTTTCTAAGATTAGTAGAAGAAATTGTTTTGATTAATGGGATTCCAGTAATAGACTCTCGTCAAAAAAATGAGAGAGAAAAAGCAACCTTGAAAGGTACCGAGCATCTAACATTTGATTTTGATACTGAGGAACTATCATTAGTTAAATATATTAGGAATAATACCGCATTAAATCCTAAGACAGATAAAAATGTTGAAGTATTTTTACTTTTTATGGATTTTGTCAATAGAATGCTATCTTTTGATTCGCTGGACGGAAACAGGTATAGAGGTTTTAAAACAGGTTCGGAATCCATTGCCTCAGCAATTATTGAGACTGGAAACCTTAGTAACTATAATCAATTTTTAAAAGATTTAGGTATAGATTATAATCTATTTGAAAAAGAGGTTGATGGAGAAAAAAAGATTTATGTGAAATTTGACTCAGGCAAGGAAGTAGAGTTTTGGGGCATTATGTCTAAAGGGACTAGATCACTAACACTTTTCTTTTATTGGTATTTATCGTTTGAAAAAAAGAGGTTCGTTTTGTTTTTATGGATGAATTTGATGCATATTTTCATAATGATGTTTCTCGTGAAATTATTAAAAGATTAATAAAAATACCATCTCTCCAATTAGTTATAACAACACATAATACCACTAATATGTCTAATACTTTATTACGACCAGATTGTTATTACATCATTGAAGATAATGAAATATCTAGTCTTTCAAATAAAACAGATATGGTTATAAGAAAAACACAAAATTTAGAGAAAATGTACAGAACAGGGTTCTTTGCTGATGTCAAAAACTAAAAGAATACTATTTATTACCGAAGGTAAAAAACCGGAGAAAAACCTTGTGAAATCGGTTTGTAATTTTCAAAGTGACTTTTTTTCTCATAAAATTGATTATGAAATAGTCATTTTTTTCTACAAACATTTATTCCTTTATATGAGAAATTAAAAGAAAACCAATATGAACAAACAGTAGAACATATTTGTGAATTATCTGATGGTGAATTTGAATATACTAGTGAGGACTTCTCTCTAATTTATCTCTTTTTTTCGATTTAGACGCTCAACACTATAAAGAATATAAAGATCTAGAAAAAATATATATCGAAATTGAGGAGATGTTAAATTTATTTGATAATGCAACCGAAAAATGGTAAACTTTTTTTAAGTTATCCTATGGTAGAAGCCAGTAATTACTTTCATGAAAGTTTTATAAATCATGATAGTGTTAATCTTGTTACATATCCTGTGTTTAGCGATGTTCGCTTTAAAGATGCGTGTGAGAGTTTTATCAAAGAATATGACCCATTTCAAACGAGAATGAAAGATAAAAAAATCAAGTTTGGTTTAGCTTGACTTGTTATACGGTTTATATATTATTCCATTTTAAAAAAATCAATTCATTTATCCAAGAGGGGCTTATAGATTCTAAAGACATATTTTTAAAGCAATATAACGACTTTATATTACGTCTTGAACGAGTATTGTTGCTTAGTGCATTTCCTCAATATTTACTTGATTTTTATGGCGTTAAAAGATTTATAAATAATGAACTGCTTCAAACATTATTAAATAATGAACTTGCGATGGAGATTACCCATATTGGATAATTTTACCTATGTTGAAAATTCTAAATTTTGATTTTTAAGAGATATTAAAAATGATATTTAGATTAGGGAAAAACTTATGAAGTTTCCCATTATTCGCTTTTATTGTCACTTCCAAACATAGATAGTCGATGGATGATTTTTTGAATTATCTAGTTATTGTGTGAGATAATATAATTATTTTAGCATTTCGTAAAATTTTTGGCTCTTTGTCAACTGTAGTGGGTTGAAGTCAGCTAAGATCTAGAAAGGACAAATTTCGTCCTTTCTTTTTTGATATTTAGAGCGATGAAAATCCGTTTTTTGAGGTTTTCAAAGTTCCGAAAACCAAAGGCATTTCGCTTGATAAGTTTAATGAGAGTATTAGTCGCCTCCAATTTGGCGTTAGAATAGGGTAGTTGAAGAGCGTTGACAATCTTTTCTTTATCCTTGAGGAAGGTTTTAAGGAAGTTACCCGAAATGCTTTTCTTTGAGAATCGGGTTAGAGCGGTTGACGAATAGGCCAAAAACTAGTAGAATAGTAAGGAAACTTTATACGGAGGAAAGAAATGGATTTGGGTGATAATGAGCTAACACTGACTCCCATACCTGGGAAAAGTGGTAAGGCTTATATGGGTAGCTATCCTGATGGGAAGCGTATCTTTGTAAAAATGAACACCTCTCCAATCCTACCTGGTCTAGCTAGAGAACAAATTGCTCCACAATTATTATGGAGTCGCCGTTTGGCAGATGGGCGTGATATGTGTGCTCAAGAATGGTTGACAGGCAAGATATTGACCCCCTATGATATGAATCGTAAACAAATCGTCAATATTTTAACCCGTCTTCATCGCTCACGTCCGTTGATGACACAGTTGAGTCGTTTGGGGTATGCCATGGAAACACCTGTAGATTTACTACAGTCTTGGCAAGAAACGGCTCCAGATGCTTTGCGTAAAAATCATTTTATCAGTGAAGTGATGGCTGATTTACGTCAGACTATTCCAGGATTTAGAGAGGACTATGCGACCATTGTCCATGGAGATGTACGACATAGTAATTGGATTGAGACAGATAGTGGCTTGATTTATTTGGTAGATTGGGATTCGGTTCGCTTGACCGACCGCATGTTTGATGTGACCCATATGCTCTGCCATTATATTCCAGAACATCAGTGGAAGGAATGGTTGACCTACTACGGCTATAAGTACAATCAAACGGTATTAAATAAATTGTATTGGTACGGTCAATTGTCTTACTTGAGCCAGATTTCCAAGTATTATATGAACCAAGATTTAGAAAATGTCAATCGGGAGATTCATGGCTTGCGTCACTTCCGAGACAAGTATGGAAAGAGAAGATGAGAGTTAGAAATCGTAAAGGGGCGACAGAATTACTAGAGGCAAATCCCCAGTATGTGGTCCTCAATCCCTTGGAAGCCAAGGGAAAATGGCGGGACTTGTTTGGCAATGATAATCCCATTCATGTGGAAGTTGGAAGTGGAAAGGGTGCCTTTGTTTCAGGTATGACCAAGCAAAACCCTGACATCAACTATATCGGGATTGATATTCAAAAGTCTGTTTTGAGCTACGCTTTGGACAAGGTGCTTGAAGTTGGAGTACCGAACATCAAGCTCTTGTGGGTAGATGGTTCTGACTTGACTGACTACTTTGAAGACGGTGAGATTGATCGCTTGTATCTAAACTTTTCAGATCCATGGCCTAAAAAACGCCATGAAAAGCGTCGTTTGACCTACAAGACCTTCTTGGATACCTTCAAACGTATCTTGCCTGAAAATGGAGAAATTCATTTTAAGACGGATAACCGTGGCTTGTTTGAGTACAGTTTAGTGAGCTTTTCTCAGTATGGCATGAAACTCAATGGTGTCTGGCTTGATTTACATGCCAGTGATTTTGAAGGCAATGTCATGACAGAATACGAGCAAAAATTCTCAAACAAGGGTCAAGTTATCTACCGAGTTGAGGCTCAGTTTTAATTTAAAGAGATTTCAAAAACTGTTTCGCATTCAAAAAGTAAAACGAGTCATATATTCTAAGGATTTAGTTCTGAATTGCACAGAATTAAGTCCTTTTAGTTTCATTTTAAAACAGTAGTTTTTGCTAAGAGTGTATTTGTGGCCAGATAAGTGGTATAATGAAAAGGTTATGAGAAATAGTATAAACCCTCTTGTATTCTATCTTTTCTTTTTCCTTGTGATAGTTGGTTTGATTTTTTCTGATTATCAACAACATAGACAGGTAGAGGTGCAAGCAGAAAAAACTGAAACAACTATTGAAACCAGTGAAGGAGAGGAAAATAAGGTTATCGAAGACAGATTAGTCATGATGACCTTGGAAGAGAAAGTAGGGCAATTATTTTGGGCTAGAGTTCCTTCTAATCACCAGATAGAAGATCTCCAATCCTATCATTTGTCTGGTTATATCTTATTTGGCAGAGATTTGAGGGTCGAAGTTTAGAGGATATAAAGGCTTTGACAAAGGCCTACCAAGCTGCTGCCAAGATTCCTTTGTTGATTGGTTCAGATGAAGAAGGAGGGACAGTGACTCGTATCAGTTCGATTTTAGAAACTCCTTTTCAATCTCCTATGGCACTTTATCATCAAGGGGGGATGGAGGCAGTGCTTTCTGATACGAAGAAAAAGTCAGAGCTGCTAAAATCTGTTGGAATCAATGCTGGCCTTTTCCCAGTTGCGGATCTTGCAAGGAATCAATCTGCTTTCATTTATGATCGAACGCTTGGACAAGATGCCCAAACAACTGCAAGTTATGTTCAGCAGATTGTAGAAGAACTTAAAAAGAGTAAGGTTGGGTCAACTTTGAAACATTTTCCAGGATACGGCGATAATGGAGACAGTCATACTGCTATTATCCAAGACAATCGTTCTCTGGATGAATTAAGACAAGCTGATTTTCTTCCCTTTCAAGCTGGGATAGATGCAGGGGCTGGTAGTGTGTTAGTCTCTCACAATATCTTATCTAAAATTGACACAGTGCCATCATCTATCTCACCGAAAATTACTGATCTTCTTCGTAAGGAACTGCATTTCAAAGGTGTTATTATGACGGATGATTTAGACATGGCGGGATTAGCCAATTTCGTCAGTCAGGAAGAAGCTGCTTTTCAAGTGATTGTAGCTGGAAACGATCTGATTCTAGGGTCTTCCTATCAAACTCAGATTTCTTATCTATTAAAGAAAATTTCCTCTGGAGAGTTGACAGAAGAACGTATTGATGAGTCTGTCAGACGCATTTTAACTTGGAAATACGACTTAGGATTATTAGGAGCGTCCCAGTAAGTCTTGTAAGCCCAGACAAAAAGCTTCAAGGTCAAATCCTTGCAGGTTAGCTTGATTTGTGTTATACTTATAGCAAGAATATGAGAAAGAGAGGCGGGGAAATATCTTCGCCTCTTGCTTATGAGGAGGTGGACGCAATCGCAACAATCGTAGAATTAGTCAGAGAAGTTGTAGAACCTGTCATAGAAGCGCCTTTCGAACTCGTGGATATCGAGTATGGAAAGATTGGCAGTGACATGATTCTCAGTATTTGTAGATAAACCTGAAGGAATTACCTTGAACGACACGGCAGACTTGACAGAAATGATCAGTCCTGTCCTAGACACTATCAAGCCTGATCCCTTCCCAGAACAATATTTCCTAGAAATCACCAGTCCAGGCTTGGAACGTCCTTTGAAAACCAAGGATGCTGTCGCTGGAGCGGTTGGGAAATACATCCATGTCGGGCTCTACCAAGCCATCGATAAGCAAAAGGTCTTTGAAGGAACCTTGGTGGCCTTTGAAGAGGACGAGTTGACCATGGAATATATGGACAAGACGCGTAAGAAAACCGTCCAAATTCCATACAGTTTAGTATCAAAAGCACGTTTAGCAGTTAAATTATAGAAAAAGAAAGGATAGCTTTTGAGGATTCAAAAGTGAAGAAAACATGAGTAAAGAAATGCTAGAGGCCTTCCGCATTTTGGAAGAAGACAAGGGAATCAAAAAAGAAGATATCATCGACGCAGTAGTAGAGTCGCTTCGTTCCGCTTATCGCAGACGCTATGGTCAATCAGACAGCGTAGCTATTGATTTCAACGAAAAAACAGGTGACTTTACCGTTTATACTGTCCGTGAAGTGGTTGATGAAGTATTTGATAGCCGTTTGGAAATCAGCTTGAAAGATGCTCTTGCCATTAATTCAGCCTATGAACTTGGAGACAAAATCAAGTTTGAAGAAGCACCTGCTGAGTTTGGACGTGTAGCAGCCCAATCTGCCAAACAAACCATCATGGAAAAAATGCGCAAGCAAACACGTGCCATCACTTACAATACTTACAAAGAACATGAGCAAGAAATCATGTCTGGTACAGTAGAACGTTTTGACAACCGCTTTATCTATGTCAACCTTGGTAGCATCGAAGCCCAATTGTCAAAACAAGACCAAATCCCTGGAGAAGTTTTTGCATCTCATGATCGTATCGAAGTTTATGTCTACAAGGTTGAAGACAACCCTCGTGGTGTCAACGTCTTTGTTAGCCGTAGCCATCCAGAAATGATCAAACGTTTGATGGAGCAAGAAATTCCAGAAGTTTATGATGGAACTGTTGAAATCATGAGCGTGGCTCGTGAAGCTGGTGACCGTACCAAGGTTGCTGTTCGCAGTCATAATCCAAACGTGGATGCTATCGGTACAATCGTTGGACGTGGTGGTGCTAATATCAAGAAGATTACTAGCAAATTCCACCCAGCTCGTTACGATGCGAAGAGCGGTCGTACGGTGCCAATCGAAGAAAATATTGACGTTATCGAGTGGGTAGCAGATCCAGCTGAATTTATCTACAATGCTATTGCTCCTGCTGAGGTTGACCAAGTTATCTTTGATGAAAACGATAGCAAACGTGCCTTGGTGGTTGTTCCAGATAACAAGCTTTCTCTTGCCATCGGTCGTCGTGGACAAAACGTTCGCTTGGCGGCTCACTTGACTGGTTACCGTATTGATATCAAGTCTGCTAGCGAATTTGAAGCCATGGAAGAAGCTGGTTCGGTAGAGTTGGAAGCAGAAAACGATATTGTAGAAGAATAAAAGCTGCTAGAGGAGGGAAAGATGAAAACGAGAAAAATCCCTTTGCGCAAGTCTGTCGTGTCTAACGAAGTGATTGATAAGCGTGATTTGCTCCGCATTGTCAAGAACAAGGAAGGACAAGTCTTTATCGATCCGACAGGTAAGGCCAATGACCGCGGCGCTTATATCAAGCTAGACAATGCAGAAGCCCTAGAGGCGAAAAAGAAGAAGGTCTTTAACCGTAGCTTTAGCATGGAAGTGGAAGAAAGCTTTTATGACGAGTTGATTGCTTATGTGGATCACAAAGTGAAAAGAAGAGAGTTGGGACTTGAATAAGCAAAAGATAAGCAATCTCTTGGGACTGGCTCAGCGAGCAGGGCGGATTATATCGGGTGAAGAATTGGTGGTCAAGGCCATTCAAGACGGCAAGGCCAAGTTGGTCTTTCTAGCCCATGATGCTGGACCCAATCTGACCAAGAAGATTCAAGATAAAAAGTCATTATTATCAAGTAGAAATTGTAACCGTGTTTTCAACACTGGAATTAAGCATAGCAGTAGGAAAATCGAGAAAGGTTTTGGCTGTAACAGATGCTGGATTTACAAAGAAAATGAGGTCTCTTATGGAATAGAAGAGGAGGACATGATTTGTCTAAGAAAAGATTGTACGAAATCGCAAAAGAACTTGGAAAAGAAAGTAAAGAAGTTGTAGCGCGTGCAAAAGAGTTGGGCTTGGATGTGAAAAGCCACTCATCAAGTGTGGAAGAAGCTGTCGCTGCAAAAATCGCTGCCAGCTTTAAGCCTGCAGCTGCTCCGAAAGTAGAAGCAAAACCTGCAGCACCAAAAGCAAGTGCAGAAAAGAAAGCCGAAAAGTCTGAACCAGTAAAACCAGCTGTAGCTAAGGAAGAAGCAAAACCTGCAGCACCAAAAGCAAGTACAGAAAAGAAAGCCGAAAAATCTGAGCCAGCTAAACCAGCTGTAGCCAAGGAAGAGGCAAAACCTGCTGAGCCAGTCGCTCCTAAAACAGAAAAAGTAGCAGCTAAACCGCAAAGTCGTAATTTCAAGGCTGAGCGTGAAGCTCGTGCCAAAGAACAGGCAGAACGACGCAAGCAAAATAAGGGCAATAACCGTGACCAACAAAAGGGAAATCATCAAAAGAATGATAACCGCAATGGTGGAAAACAAGGTCAAGGCAACCGCGACAATCGTCGCTTTAATGACCAAGCTAAGAAACAGCAAGGTCAGCAAAATCGTGGAAATGAGCGCCGTCAACAAGAGGATAAACGTCCAAATCAAGCGGCTCCACGTATTGACTTTAAAGCCCGTGCAGCAGCCCTCAAAGCAGAGCAAAATGCAGAGTATGCACGTTCAAGTGAGGAACGCTTCAAGCAGTATCAGGCTGCTAAAGAAGCCTTGGCTCAAGCTAACAAACGTAAGGAACCAGAGGAAATCTTTGAAGAAGCGGCTAAGTTAGCTGAGCAAGCGCAACAAGCACAGCAAGTTCAAGCAGTGGTTGAAGTTGTCCCTGAGAAAAAGAACCTGCAGTGGATACACGTCGTAAAAAACAAGCTCGACCAGACAAAAATCGTGACGATTATGATCACGAAGAAGATGGTCCTAGAAAACAACAAAAGAATCGAAGTAGTCAAAATCAAGTGAGAAATCAAAAGAATAGTAACTGGAATAACAACAAAAAGAATAAAAAAGGCAATAACAAGAACAACCGTAATCAGACTCCAAAACCTGTTACGGAGCGCAAGTTCCATGAATTGCCAACAGAATTTGAATATACAGATGGTATGACCGTTGCGGAAATCGCAAAACGTATCAAACGTGAACCAGCTGAAATCGTTAAGAAACTTTTCATGATGGGTGTTATGGCCACACAAAACCAATCCTTGGATGGAGAAACAATTGAACTCCTCATGGTGGATTACGGTATCGAAGCCAAACAAAAGGTTGAAGTGGATAATGCCGACATCGAACGTTTCTTTGTCGAAGATGGTTATCTCAATGAAGATGAATTGGTTGAGCGTCCACCAGTTGTAACTATCATGGGACACGTTGACCACGGTAAAACAACACTCCTAGATACTCTTCGTAACTCACGTGTTGCGACAGGTGAAGCAGGTGGTATCACGCAGCATATCGGTGCCTACCAAATCGTGGAAAATGGCAAGAAGATTACCTTCCTTGATACACCTGGACACGCGGCCTTTACATCTATGCGTGCGCGCGGTGCTTCTGTTACCGATATTACGATCTTGGTCGTAGCGGCCAGATGACGGTGTTATGCCTCAGACAATTGAAGCCATTAACCACTCAAAAGCGGCCAACGTTCCAATCATCGTAGCCATTAACAAGATTGATAAACCAGGTGCTAACCCAGAACGCGTTATCGGTGAATTGGCAGAGCATGGTGTTATGTCAACAGCTTGGGGTGGAGATTCTGAATTTGTTGAAATCTCAGCTAAATTCAACCAAAATATCGAAGAATTGTTGGAAACAGTCCTTCTTGTGGCTGAAATCCAAGAACTTAAAGCAGACCCAACAGTTCGTGCGATCGGTACAGTTATCGAAGCACGCTTGGATAAAGGAAAAGGTGCGGTCGCAACCCTTCTTGTTCAACAAGGTACCTTGAATGTTCAAGACCCAATCGTTGTCGGAAATACCTTCGGTCGTGTCCGTGCCATGACTAATGACCTTGGTCGTCGTGTTAAGGTTGCTGGACCATCAACACCAGTATCAATCACAGGTTTGAACGAAGCGCCAATGGCAGGTGACCACTTTGCCGTTTACGAGGATGAAAAATCTGCGCGTGCGGCTGGTGAAGAGCGTGCTAAACGTGCCCTCATGAAACAACGTCAAGCTACCCAACGTGTCAGCCTTGAAAACCTCTTTGATACGCTTAAAGCTGGTGAACTTAAATCAGTTAACGTTATCATCAAGGCCGACGTACAAGGTTCAGTTGAAGCCCTTTCTGCCTCACTTCAAAAAATCGATGTGGAAGGTGTTAAAGTTACCATCGTCCACTCAGCAGTCGGTGCCATCAACGAATCAGACGTAACTCTTGCCGAAGCTTCAAATGCCTTTATCGTTGGTTTCAACGTACGCCCTACACCACAAGCTCGTCAACAAGCCGAAGCTGACGATGTGGAAATCCGTCTTCACAGCATTATCTACAAGGTTATCGAAGAGATGGAAGAAGCCATGAAAGGGATGCTTGATCCAGAATTCGAAGAAAAAATTATCGGTGAAGCAGTTATTCGTGAAACCTTCAAGGTGTCTAAAGTGGGAACTATCGGTGGATTCATGGTTATCAACGGTAAGGTTACTCGTGATTCTAAAGTCCGTGTTATCCGTGATGGTGTCGTTATCTATGATGGCGAACTCGCAAGCTTGAAACACTACAAAGACGACGTGAAAGAAGTTACAAACGGTCGTGAAGGTGGATTGATGATTGATGGCTATAATGATATCAAGATGGATGATGTGATTGAGGCATATGTCATGGAAGAAATCAAACGATAATAGAGAAACGATAGCTCATTTGACTCGTCGTCAACAGCGCCTTGATGAACCTCAGTTCTATCTAAGGCTTGTTTCCTAGATTCAAATGGCTCTAGTTCCTCTATCTAATAAAAATAGCTAGGTCTGCTGGCCTAGCTTTTGGTTCAAAGTAGAGAAAGGAATATCATGGCAAATCATTTCCGTACGGATCGTGTGGGCATGGAAATCAAGCGTGAAGTCAATGAGATTTTGCAAAAGAAAGTCCGTGATCCGCGTGTCCAAGGCGTGACCATCACAGATGTTCAGATGCTAGGTGACTTGTCTGTTGCCAAGGTTTACTACACCATTCTGAGTAACCTTGCTTCGGATAATCAAAAAGCCCAAGTTGGACTTGAAAAAGCAACTGGTACCATCAAACGTGAACTTGGTCGCAATTTGAAATTGTACAAAATCCCAGATTTGACCTTCGTCAAAGACGAGTCCATCGAGTATGGGAACAAGATTGACGAAATGCTACGCAATCTGGATAAACTAAAGAAGGGGGGTAACCCTCTTTTTTGGTGGAGAAAATAGGTGGAATTTGAAATGGAAAAATATTCTTCTAACTAGAATTCTGTATTTTTAAAGGTTAGCTAAATAGAAAATGCTTTTTTTTTTTAGGAAATATGATATGATGATTTCATAAATAAAAGGAGATTCTATTAATGAATAATATAAAAAAAGTTTGTCGTTTAGCTTTGTTATGTCTTTCCGTCTCTACCCTAGTTGCTTGTAGTTCTCTATCTGAAAAAACAAGTAGCTCTTCTAGTGAGAATCAAACAGAAGCTTCATCTAGTAGTTCTGAAAAGAAAGGGTTGCTTGCCAAAGCAAAAGAAAAACTCAGTTCAAGCGATTTTAACCCACAAGATGTTAGTGATACGACAATTGAGTCTATAAAAACCTATGAAGATTACTTGATTATGAATGAGAAAATAATCGATAATTACTATACAGAAGCAGATGAAGCCTTTAAAGGAACTGTTTTAGAAGATAGCGCTGCTATCCAAGAACTAAAAGATAGCACTAAAAAAGAAATGGAAGATTTGAAAAAACAATATGGTCCATTAAAGAAAGCACCGATTCAAGGGAAAGAAGAAGTGATTAAGACTTTAAAAGATTATCGTGATAATCTACATGAACAAGTGGAGCAGTGGAAAGCTAGTCTTTAATAGGAAGAGTGGAGTTCAATATGGATTATCAATTATTGCCACATGAATATATGGTTATGAATAGTGACCATGTGAGTTTTTGGGAAAAAAATGGTTTGTCTCACAGATGAATTAATTTTTAACGAATTCTACACTTAATATATATCAAAAAAAGGTTTGTGGGGAGGAAAAAGACCAAGTTACCATACCCATTAATCAGATTAAAATTTTTGAAGGGAAACCTCAAGTTTCAGTAACCAAAACCAATGGTGTGAAACGGCTGGAAATTTATTATAATGGCGGACAAGCTATCTTTGCATTTAATAATACTAAGGATACTGACAAGTGGGCTAGAAACATTATTAAATTGATGTCAGGTGATACAAGTAATTTTGAAACCTTGGGAGATAGCAAACTTATTTGGAGCAGATGTTTTGGCAGAAACATTTAAGGATACATTTGACACTTTTAAAGCAGGGCTTGGGATTAAGGATGTAGAGCCAGAAAAGATTTCAACCAAGTGTAGCTTTTGTGGAGCACCTTTGTCAGGTCAAGTGAAGCAAACAGTGAGATGTGCCTATTGTGATATGGATCAGAGTTTATAAGGGGGCAATTAAATGGGGTTGATAAAAGCAATTACAGATTCTATTGGTGGGACATTTGCAGATCAGTGGAAAGAAATTATCACAGTTCAAGCTTTTGATGAACATACAGCTGTAAGTCCTGGTATTGTTCAAGAAAGTAATAATGGTAGGGGTGTCAATACGAAGGGATCTGTAGGTGTTATTTCCAACGGATCCAAGATTTTTTTATTCCAGAAAAATACTGCAGCCTTTTATCTTTAGTCAATCTGGTATCGAGGAAATTATTACAGAACCAGGTGGATATGAATACCAAAAATGGTGAGAGCAGTGTTTTTTTAACGGTGATGGATTGAAAAAAAGTCACTGTTTGACAATGTTGTTAATCGTGTTGGATCTCGAGTACTAAAGTGATCAGCAAAAAAACAGATTTGCTTTTGTTAATTTGAGAGAAATTCGTGATATTAAATTTGGGACTCAGTACTCAGTCATGTATAACGATTTGTTTTATGGGACAGATTTAGAAGTACGTGCTTTTGGAACATTTTCTATCCAAATTACAGATGCTAAGCAATTTATCAGAAACTTTCTTCCTGCCAATGTGACTTATTATACCTTTGATAGCGCTCAAGCTAGGTCACAAATAGTAACAGAATTTCTTCAATCTTTTATTGTTGCACTTAATTCTTTGTCAACAACTTATCGTATTTCACAATTACCCTCACAAGCTTCAGTTCTTGCAACCCAAGTATCGAATGATGGACAGTATGCAGGGACTTGGAAAGAACGTTTTGGATTTGAGATTGTAAAAGTTGCCATTGCTAATATTGAGTTCTCACCAGAATCTAAGGAATTGGTTAAACAATTTTCATCAAATAAGATGAATTTAAAAGCTTATGATGATGTATCGCAGAAAGCTTCTAATATTGCAGCACAACAAAAAATTGCATCAGGAGTGGAGCAACATGGTCTAGGTGATGGTGCAGGGATGATATTTGGAATGAATATGGCTCAAAGTTTGGATGAAAAAGCCATGAAACCAAGTTTATCATTAGATGAACAAATCGAAGCCCTTACAAAACTAAAATCTCTTTTAGATGCAGGGATACTATCTCAGGAAGAATTTGATCGAAAGAAAAAAGAAATTATGGATTTATAAAATGAAACTCGAAAGTTCATAGTCAGTGTGTATTCAAGGAACATTTTAGATGAAACAATAATAGACTATCGTTCACAGATAGAATATCATGTTGTAAAGGTAGGAGTTGAATATTCGAGCTGTCTCTACAAAGACTATTAAAAATCTTTAACAAATAAGTTGCTAAGGATTTTGATTTTTTGTCTAAAAGAATAAGGAGTTTTTGAAAATTTTTGAGGGGAATTTGAAACATACTTTAAAAGAGTATGCTATCATAGAATATAACTTACAGAAGTAAAAGGAGTTTGTATATGGCTGAACAAGACTTAGCTATGCAAGTATTACAACAAGTGGTAAAACTACCTGTTGTTAAGGTTGATCGTTCGAAATTTTTAGTAGATAAGTTTTCCAAAGAATTGGATCCACAGGACGTTCCTACTTTATTAGAACAAGTACCCAACGTCTCTCTTATCTCAAGAAATATTAGATCGAGTGGCTAATGCCTGTATTCGGGATAATGTTTTATTAGCGAGTGGAACTTCTGTTTTGGCAGGATTACCTGGAGGGCTTGCTATGGCAATTACCATTCCAGCTGATGTGGCTCAATTTTATGGTTTCTCTCTGAAATTGGCTCAAGAATTAGGTTATATTTATGGTTATGAGGATCTTTGGGCTTCACGCGATGAGTTGAGTGAAGATGCTCAAAATACCCTCTTGCTTTATCTAGGCGTCATGTTGGGGGTAAATGGAACCGCTGCCTTGCTACGTGCTGGTGGTATAACAATTGCCAAACAGGTAATGAAAACAGTACCTAATAAAGCGTTAACAAAGACGCTTTAGTACCCTATTTTGAAAAAAGTCTTAAGAATATTTGGTGTGAATCTGACCAAGGGAGGGCTAGCCAAAGGAATGGGGAAATTCATTCCTATCTTGGGTGGTATCATTTCAGGTGGTTTAACCTTTGCAACTATGAAACCAATGGGGGAAAGCTTGCAGAAAGAATTGTCCAAGCTAGTCAACTATAGTGAAATTCAATATCAAGAAGATGTTGAAACAATCCGAAAAGAGGCTGAAATCATCGAAGGAGAGTGATATGGGACTCATAAAAGTTCTAGCTAAAACTTACGGGAATTACTTTTTAACCATGCAAGGTGTAAAAGTGATGAAAACGATAAAGAAAGATGACCATGCCGTTGTCGGTCTGGGAAAACTCTTTATTGCAGACAAGCTAATGGATACGGCTCGGTGGCTCATTAAGCCAGAGGATAACAAATGAAATTTTTCTGGGGACTTCTTGCCATTATTTTTATTAAACCGATTATTGGAATTGTGAAATTCCTGTGGATGATTATCTCTTTTGCAGTCCAATTGCTGTTTTACAAGATGGTATTTAAGATATTGGATTGGCTCTTTAAACTTATTTAGGTCGTAATTCAAGTCACAGAGAACTAGCAGGAACTCTTCTGCTAGTTTTTTATTAATCTCTTTCCTTGTGGTATAATAAAATAAATAATATCATTTATAAACGATAATGGAGGTCGTCATGGATAATATCATCGATGTGTCAATTCCCGTTGCAGAAGTGGTGGACAAGCATCCAGAAGTCTTGGAAATTTTAGTGGAGCTTGGTTTTAAACCCCTTGCTAATCCCTTGATGCGTAATACTATCGGTCGCAAAGTATCGCTCAAACAGGGTTCTAAGCTAGAAGGAACCCCTATGGACAAGATTGTCCGCACACTGGAAGCGAATGGCTACGAAGTGATTGGATTAGACTAATGGCAGATGAAAGGATTCATGTCCTACGGGATATTTTGTTAGAATTGCATAATGGCGCCTCTCCTGAGTCGGTTCAGGAGCGCTTTGATGCGACCTTTACAGGTGTTTCAGCTATCGAGATTTCCCTTATGGAGCACGAGCTGATGAACTCGGACTCAGGTGTCACCTTTGAAGATGTCATGGAACTCTGTGATGTCCATGCCAATCTTTTTAAAAATGCTGTTAAGGATGTCGAAGTTGCAGATACCGAGCACCCAGGTCACCCAGTTCGGGTCTTTAAGGAAGAAAATCTAGCCCTCCGTGCCGCCTTTGATTCGCATTCGGAGATTGTTAGATACCTATGAGTCTATGGAAGATGAGGAAATGCTGGCGGAGATGCGCAAGGGTTTGGTCCGTCAGATGGGACTTGTGGGGCAATTTGACATCCATTACCAACGTAAAGAAGAACTCTTCTTTCCTATCATGGAGCGCTATGGACACGATTCACCTCCCAAAGTTATGTGGGGAGTGGATGACCAGATTAGGGAACTCTTTCAAACAGCTTTAGCGACAGCCAAGTCACTACCAGAAGTGTCGATTAGCACTGTAAAAGAAGCTTTTGAAGCCTTTGCGACAGAGTTTGAAAGTATGATTTTCAAGGAAGAGTCCATCCTTCTCATGATTCTCCTTGAGTCCTTCACCCAAGATGACTGGCTTCAGATTGCGGAGGAGAGTGACGCCTATGGCTATGCCATCATCCGTCCGTCTGAGAAATGGGTGCCAGAACGACAGAGTTTTATTGAGGAAAAGAGTGCAGAGGAGCCTGTACAGTTAGATACGGCAGAAGGTCAAGTTCAGCAAGTTATTGATACGCCAGAAGGACAGTTTACCATTACCTTTACCCCTAAGGAAAAGGAAGCAGTGCTGGACCGTCATAGTCAACAGGCTTTTGGCAATGGCTATCTCTCGGTTGAGCAGGCCAACCTGATCCTCAATCACCTCCCTATGGAAATTACCTTTGTCAATAAAGACGATATTTTCCAGTATTACAATGACAATACGCCAGCTGATGAGATGATTTTCAAAAGGACACCGTCCCAAGTTGGGCGCAATGTTGAACTCTGTCATCCACCTAAGTACTTGGACAAGGTCAAGACCATCATGAAGGGACTTCGTGAAGGAGTCAAGGATAAGTATGAAATGTGGTTCAAGTCTGAGTCTCGAGGTAAATTTGTCCACATCACCTATGCCGCAGTCCACGATGAAGAGGGAGAATTCCAAGGGGTGCTGGAGTATGTTCAGGACATTCAGCCTTACCGTGAGATTGATACGGACTATTTCCGTGGATTAGAATAAGGAGAAAAAATGAGTTACGAACAAGAATTTATGAAGGAATTTGAAGCCTGGGTTAATACTCAAATCATGATCAATGACATGGCGCACAAGGAAAGTCAAAAAGTCTACGAAGAAGACCAAGATGAGCGTGCCAAAGATGCCATGATTCGCTACGAAAGCCGCTTGGATGCCTATCAGTTTTTGCTTGGTAAGTTTGAAAACTTCAAAGCAGGTAAGGGATTCCATGACTTGCCAGAAGGCTTGTTTGGTGAGCGGAATTATTAAATGAGATAGATTCTTGATTTTTCACTAAAATCTTGATAGAATATTTATATTAAATCCTTGTCAGAGCAGGGGTTTTTTATTGAAAGGATTTTATCATGTCAAAGAAACTCAATCGTAAAAAACAATTACGAAATAGCCTCCGTCGCGCAGGTGCCTTTTCAAGTACTGTGACTAAGGTTGTAGAAGAGACAAAAAAAGTCGTGAAACGTGCAGAACAGTCAGCAAGCCAAGCTGGTAAGGCTGTTTCTAAAAAAGTTGAGCAAGCAGTAGAAGCTACCAAAGAGCAAGCTCAAAAAGTAGCCAATTCTGTAGAAGATTTTGCAGCAAACTTGGGTGGACTTCCACTTGATCGTGCCAAAACTTTCTATGATGAAGGAATCAAGTCTGCATCAGATTTCAAAAATTGGACTGAAAAAGAACTCCTTGCCTTGAAAGGAATCGGCCCAGCTACCATTAAGAAATTGAAAGAAAACGGCATCAAGTTCAAGTAATTTTTCTTGTGCCTTGCATTTCCGAAAAAATCTTGCTACAATAGAGCCATTAGAGGTGTTTTGAATCCCACATTTTACAGAAAGTGGCGGAGCTGAGAAGTCCACAAATGTGTCAAGACTGGTTGCTAATGGATGAAAATGAAATAAACAAAGATGCGGGCAACTGCCCGAAATTGGGTGGTACCGCGGATAAACACATTCGTCCCTGTCATGTAGATGGCAGGGCTTTTCTTTTGTATCTTGGTCAAAGGAGGTTGTCATGAAGCAATCATTTAAAACTAATAAACTATACTATGGATTTCCTGTTTTTATTTTAGGATACCAGGACCAGAACTTTGGATACAATATAACGACCTGCAGCTCCTCTTATAGTCTGGGAGATTGGCTTGTGGTTGGAGTCGTTGCGAGAGAGAATGCCGCAGAGCAGATTAAACATTATCAAAAATTTACTGTGAATATTCCAACAGAGGAGCTGATGTTGGAAATGGAGCAAGCTGGTTTCATCAGTCATCGGGAGAAGTTGGAATACTTAGGACTGAACTATGAAATTTCTAAAGAGACTCAGGCTCCTATTTTAGACGCCTGTCCATTTGTTTTAGATTGTCAGGTAGATAGGATTGTTGAGGAAGAGGGAATTTGTCATATTTTCGCTAAGATTGTTGAGCGATTTGTTGCCCCAGAACTTTTGGATGAAAAGGGACATTTTAGAAATGAACTGTTTGCCCCAACATATTTCATGGGAGATGGCTATCAGCGCGTCTATCGTTATCTGGATAAGCGTGTAGATATTAAGGGGAGCTTCATCAAAAAAGCGAGGAAGAAGGATGACAAGAGCTGAGTTACCAGAACGGTTGGAAACCGAACGGCTCGTCTTACGAGTCCGTACAGTGGCGGACGCCGAAGACATCCATGCCTACGCTAGTTTGCCAGAGGTCGCCTATCCAGCAGGTTTTCCGCCCGTCAAGACCTTGGAAGATGAGATTTATTATCTGAAGCACATTCTTCCAGAACGCAATCAAAAGGAAAATCTCCCAGCGGGTTACGGGATTGTCGTCAAAGGAACCGATAAAGTCATTGGTTCTGTTGACTTCAACCACCGTCATGCGGACGATGTGCTAGAAATTGGCTATACCTTGCATCCAGACTATTGGGGTCGAGGCTATGTACCAGAAGCAGCGTTTGCCTTGATTGACTTATCCTTTAAAGATTTGGGTCTTCACAAGATTGAACTGACTTGTTTTGGATACAATGTCCAAAGTCAACGAGTCGCAGAGAAGCTTGGATTTACCCTCGAAGCTCGCATAAGAGACCGCAAAGATGCTCAAGGGAACCGCTGTGACAGTCTGATATATGGCTTGCTGAGGAGTGAGTGGGAGGTAATTTGATGCATCTTTTCATCATTGGTGCTCCGTCCTCAGGAAAAATGACGATTGGTCAAGAGTTATCTCGACTGACAGATGCTACCCTCTTTTATAACCATCAAGCCATCGATTTTGCACTAGAAATCTATCAGGATTATACAGAGGAGATGTGGGAATTTGTTCGTGGAATTACCTTTTCTTTCCTTGGAGCAAGTGCAAGAAATCAGCGATCAGTAATTTTAACTGACGTAATTGATTTTTCAAATCAGTACCAGCTGATGTATTTAAAGCAAATTCAGGATTTATTGGATAATTTTCATCAAGAGATTCTGTTTGTTGAGTTGGAAACAAGTCTTGAAGAGCGTTTACGTCGAAATCGAACGGAGAACCGATTAAAGCACAAGCCCTTGAAACGGCATATTGAGGTATCTGAAAGAGAAATTTTAGAGACCGCTGAAACACTTCAATTAAATTCCCAACATCAACCGAATGAGTTGCACCACTACCTTAAAATAAATAATACGAATCTGTCTGCAGAAGAAGTTGCCAAGCAGATTCAAGATAAAATAAATACAATAGAGAAAGGACAAACACATATCTAAACAACTTCATGAAGATGTTCTCAAGACTCAAGAAGTTCAAAAGTCTCAATCTTTTTCGTTCGTGATTCCTACCACCAAATGTAACTGGAAAACTCTACCTTAATCGCGCTTGGAGTACACCCTTCAAAGTAAACGAATCACAAAGAAACTGGGATTTCCCATTCAAGCCTGTATCCGAGGCTGTAAGAATATCCAATACAGCAGAGGTAGAGTTTGATCTATTGAAGAATGAGTTAGAGGAGAAAATAGATGGCTAAAAAGAAAAATAGAAAAAAAGAATTAAAACGCCAGCAAAAGTTAGATATTAAAGTTATTTCTGAAGAAGAGGCTGCTTGGACGGAAATTATGACCAAAAATCCAACTTTTGTAGAACGTCGGACCATTCAAAATTTCGATGAACTGCATACAGCAGTGATGCAATATGCTGATGAACACGGAGAGTATCCAGATGTCCAGCTAATCAATTACCAACTGAAAAATAGGACTTTTGATTGGAATCAGGATCATGCTTTATTTAGAGAAGCTATGCATACTCCAAATACACAGAAGCGAAATAAACTGTTAAAACAAGTTTTAAAAATCAATCCAGATTACTTTGCTGCTGATTTTCACTTATTCTTATCAGAGGTTGAAGACTTTGATTTGTCAACCTTTAAAAAAGTATTGGATTTTGAAGTTCTAGTTTTAGAAAAATGGAAAATGAACGGCTACAATAGTTGGAATTATTTTGAAGCACGCCCTATCCTGTCTGCTCTGATGTTTCTGATTGAGTATTATATGATGGAGAACTTCAATTCTAAGTCTATGGAATTGATTGACCTATATTTGAGTAAGCGACCAAAACGTTTTCCTCCTAATTTTGTCTTCTGTATGCTTTCCTTGTATCATATTACTGGTCAGGAATTAAAGGTTGAACGTTTCTATCGTGAAGAATTAAATAAAGGAAAGCTGGATGATACCATCCTTATTCATGCCATCATCTCTGCTTTTTCTCAAGGAAAAATTGAGGAAGCCAGTCAGCTATTTGCAAAATTAGTGGAAATCAATGATGAAGCTGTTGAATTCTTCATAGAGAAAGACTGGCAATTCAATATTTTAGACATTGAAGAACAAGAATGCTATTGTCCAAATTCAGTTGAATCGCTACAAGCTAGTTTGTATCCTCTGCTTGACTATTTACAAGAAAATATTATCTTAACAGAATTTTTAACAAAAGAAGCCAAGAAATTCCGTCGTAAACCAGTATTTTCGAATCATTCCAGTATGATAAAAAATTTATCCAAGGTCACAGACTGGTACTCATTTATGAGCGAGGAAAAAATGAAGGGAATCCGGATGGATCTTGTTCGCATCTTTGTTGAAAATGGGATTCGTACATCTTCAGATTTCAAAAAATGGACTGAAAAAGAAGTTCTCGCTTTGAAGGGAATTGGTCCCGTAACCGTTAAAAAGCTGAAAGAAAACGGCATAAAGTTTAAGAAAGAGAAGTAATTGTTTATGGAAGGGGGGAGGTGAAATTGTCTTGAATGAAATTTCTAATTTCATCCTGTATACTACACCAAATGGCGACGTTCAGCTAGATATCCTTTTACAAGATGAAAATCTTTGGTTGACTCAAAAAGGTCTTGCAGAGCTCTTTGGAGTTGAACGAAGTGTCATTACAAAGCACTTAAAAAACATTTATGATAGTGGTGAGTTGGATAAGGTGTCAACTTGTGCAAAATTTGCACAGGTTCAACAAGAGGGGAATAGAGCTGTCAGGCGTGAACTTGAATATTACAATCTGGATGCTATCATTTCAGTTGGCTATCGAGTAAACTCCAGTAAGGCTACTCAATTTAGAGTTTGGGCAACCAAGACTTTGAAAGAATTTATCATCAAAGGTTTTGTTTTGGATGATGAACGCTTGAAACAAGGACAGACAGTTTTCGGACAAGATTATTTCCGTGAACTTTTAGAACGGATTCGTTCTATTCGCTCTAGCGAACGCCGAATCTATCAGCAAATTACAGATATTTTTGCTGAATGTGCCATAGATTATGATAGAAACTCAGATATTACTAAAAACTTCTATGCTATGGTGCAAAATAAATTTCATTATGCAATTACTGGAAATACTGCTGCAGAAATTATCTATCAGCAAGCCGATGCTAGTAAAGAAAAAATGGGATTAACTACTTGGAAGAATGCACCTGATGGACGAGTTCTCAAATCAGATGTAACGGTGGCTAAAAACTATTTGCAAGAAAAAGAAATTCGACAACTAGAGCGAACTGTTACAGCCTATTTTGATTATATCGAGGGTTTGGTTGAGCGCCGTAACACTTTTACCATGCGAGGATTGGCAGATAGTATTGATCGTTTTCTATCTTTTAATGAGTACGAAATTTTAGAAGGAAAAGGAAGTATTTCCAAGAAAAAAGCAGACTCAAAAGCCATCCAGGAGTATGAAAAATTTAACCGAACTCAAAAAATTCTATCGGACTTTGATAAACATATTATTAAGATAATGAGAGAAAGTTAATGTAAAATTTTCACTATTTCTTTGCTTATAAAAGATAGTGAGAAAACAAGATGAGTTGAATCAAAGTCTATCTCCTACATACTTAATTTTATTTAAAGATATTAACTAGAAAGGACACACATATGTCTAAAGAACTTTCACCTAAATACAATCCAGCCGAGGTTGAGGCTGGTCGTTACCAAAAATGGCTTGATGCGGATGTTTTCAAGCCTTCTGGCGATCAAAAGGCTAAGCCTTATTCAATCGTGATTCCACCACCAAACGTAACTGGGAAACTTCACCTTGGTCACGCTTGGGATACAACTTTGCAGGATATCATCATCCGTCAAAAACGTATGCAAGGTTTTGATACCCTTTGGCTTCCAGGGATGGACCACGCGGGGATTGCCACTCAGGCTAAGGTTGAGGAGCGCTTGCGTGGTGAGGGCATCAGCCGCTATGACCTCGGTCGTGAATCTTTCTTGACGAAGGTCTGGGAATGGAAAGACGAATATGCCACTACCATCAAGGAACAATGGGGCAAGATGGGGCTCTCAGTAGACTACTCTCGTGAGCGTTTCACTCTTGATGAAGGTTTGTCAAAAGCTGTTCGTAAGGTCTTTGTGGACCTTTACAGGAAAGGCTGGATCTACCGTGGTGAGTTTATCATCAACTGGGATCCAGCAGCTCGCACAGCCCTTTCTGATATTGAGGTGATCCACAAGGATGTCGAAGGAGCCTTCTATCACATGAACTACATGCTGGAAGACGGTTCACGCGCCCTTGAAGTTGCGACAACTCGTCCTGAGACTATGTTTGGGGACGTTGCCGTTGCGGTCAATCCAGAAGACCCACGCTACAAGGACTTGATTGGAAAAAACGTCATCCTTCCAATCGCTAATAAACTAATCCCAATCGTTGCCGACGAACATGCCGATCCCGAGTTTGGTACTGGTGTTGTTAAAATCACTCCTGCCCATGATCCAAACGACTTCTTGGTCGGCCAACGCCACAACTTGCCACAAGTCAACGTCATGAACGACGACGGAACTATGAATGACTTGGCCTTTGAATTTGCAGGCATGGATCGTTTTGAAGCTCGTAAGGCGGTCGTTGCTAAGCTGGAAGAAATCGGTGCCCTCGTCAAAATAGAAAAACGTATCCACAGTGTTGGTCACTCAGAGCGTACAGGTGTAGTGGTTGAGCCACGCTTGTCAACTCAATGGTTCGTGAAGATGGACCAATTAGCTAAGAATGCCATTGCCAACCAAGACACAGATGATAAGGTAGAATTCTACCCACCTCGTTTCAATGATACCTTCCTCCAATGGATGGAAAATGTTCACGACTGGGTTATCTCTCGTCAGCTCTGGTGGGGGCACCAAATCCCTGCTTGGTACAATGCTGAGGGTGAAATATATGTTGGGGAAGAAGCTCCAGAAGGTGACGGATGGACTCAGGACGAAGATGTCTTGGATACTTGGTTCAGTTCTGCCCTTTGGCCATTCTCAACAATGGGCTGGCCTGATGTTGACTCAGAAGACTTCAAACGTTATTATCCAACATCAACTTTGGTGACTGGTTATGATATTATCCCGTTCTGGGTATCTCGAATGATTTTCCAAGGTTTGGAATTTACTGGCAAGTCGCCATTCAAAAATGCCTTGATTCATGGTCTCATTCGTGATGAGCAAGGACGCAAGATGTCGAAATCTCTCGGTAACGGGATTGATCCAATGGATGTTATTGATAAGTACGGAACAGATAGCCTTCGTTGGTTCCTTTCAAATGGTTCTGCACCAGGGCAAGACGTCCGCTTCTCTTACGAGAAAATGGATGCTTCATGGAACTTCATTAATAAAATCTGGAACATCTCTCGCTACATCCTCATGAACAATGAAGGCTTGACCCTTGAGCAAGCAACTGCCAATGTGGAAAAAGTTGTTAACAAGGAAGCTGGAAACGTCACAGACCGCTGGATTCTTCATAACCTCAATGAAACTATCGGCAAAGTTACTGAAAACTTTGACAAGTTTGAATTTGGTGTGGCTGGACACATCCTCTACAATTTCATCTGGGACGAGTTCGCTGACTGGTACGTTGAGTTAACCAAGGAAGTCCTTTATAGCGACAACGAAGAAGAGAAAGTCATCACATGCTCTGTTCTCCTTTATACTTTGGACAAGATCCTTCGTCTCCTTCACCCAATCATGCCATTCGTGACAGAGGAAATCTTTGGACAAATCTCAGAAGGCTCTATCGTGACAGCAGAATACCCAACTGTTAACCCAGCCTTTGAAGACCTTGCGGCTCACACAGGTGTAGAGAGTCTCAAAGACTTGATCCGTGCCGTTCGTAATGCGCGTGCGGAAGTAAATGTAGCTCCAAGCAAGCCAATCACCATCCTTGTTAAGACAAGCGATAGTGACTTGGAAGCCTTCTTTAACAGCAATGTCAACTACATCAAACGCTTCACAAATCCAGAACACTTGGAAATTGCCTCAACCATCCCTGCACCTGAACTCGCTATGTCAAGCGTCATCACAGGAGCAGAAATCTACCTGCCACTGGCAGACCTCCTCAATGTCGAAGAAGAACTCGCTCGTCTCGACAAGGAACTGGCTAAATGGCAAAAAGAACTGGACATGGTCGGCAAGAAGCTCTCTAACGAACGCTTCGTAGCCAACGCCAAACCAGAAGTCGTCCAAAAAGAACGCGACAAACAAGCCGACTACCAAGCGAAATACGACGCGACCGTAGCACGTATTGATGAGATGAAGAAGTTGGTGAAATAAACATAGAAACACGGTGTAATGCCGTGTTTTTTGGTATAATGAAATTGAAAATTGATAAGAAGGAAAAGTAATTTTGAGAAAAACACTTCAAGATTTAATTAATAATTCTATTGTTTTGAAATATAAGTTACCTTTTAATTTCACAAACGGTGAGGGAAGTTCAATTTCTATAAATAAAAGTAATTTAACAAGTAAAGGGAAAAATGAGTACTGCTTTGAAGGTAATGATAATGATATTTCAAAAATTATTTATAATGGAATAATTGAATTTGCTGAAAATGAATCTGAGATTGACTATAGTAAATTAGATAGAGAACAAACAAAGGCAATTAAACTTAAACTGAGGTATGATAAAGAGGATGAATCTTCAACCAAACTTCAATATGGATTTTATGGTGAAGTACTTTTAGATTTATTTTTAAGAAATTATTTCCATACGGATGTTTTAATTGCTAGAGGATATTTTTATTCTCCTCTTGAAAAAGCTGAAGCAAAAGGATTTGATGCGTTTCATTTAGTGGATAATAATGGAATCTTGGAACTTTGGTTTGGTGAAGCTAAGTTCCATAAAAAATTTTCCTCAGGGATTAAATCTGTTATTTCTAAAATGAATAGCTCACTTTCAGATAGTTATTTAAATGATCACTTATACGCAATTATTAAAGAAAAAAAGAATATTTCTAAGTCGCATACTACTTTAGATACTATAATAGAAAGTTGGGAAGACAATCCTGAAATTATTCTTATAGACGAATTAACAGCTAACCATATCGAATTAATATATCCCATTTTTATAGCATATCAGAAACAAGGTACTTTTAGTTATGAAAAGTCAATTGATTCTTGTGTGAAGAAAATTAATGATGAGCTGTCTAAATCCACAGTTATGCCGGCTGTAAAAATTAATCTAAGTATTTTTGTAATGCTATTACCTGTTGATGATTCTAATAAATTAAAGGAAGAAGTGATTGAATGGATAGAAACGAAAGAACCGCTCATCTAATCAAAGAATTAAATTTATATAAGCGATACCCTGAAAGAAGAGGTACCTTTATCAAGACAACTTGTGACTATTACGATGCTGTAAAAAAAGACGAACTTACAAGTAGTGATTTAAATTTCTTGCGTTATATAGCAAATGAAGCTGGAGTACCACAATACTTTGAGCTACTTGAAAGAAAATATCAAGAAGGTAATGAAATAAATCCAGAGGATATGAATTTATTATCCATGAGTTCATTTTTAAATGAAGCGAATTTAATCGTAAATGATTATATGCTACATAAATATCAAAAAGAAGTTTTAGAATTATTCGAAATTAATTTATTTAATAGATATGTCCTCTCTGCTCCAACTTCTTTTGGTAAAACTTTTATTGTTTATACTATTATAAAGAAAAATGGATTATTCTAATATATTATTAGTTTTTTTCCTACGATTAGTCTGTTATCTGAAAAATTATTTAAAGTTACAAAATGATGATTTTTTTCTTCGTATAAAATACATACTCTAAGTGAAATAAACGAGGACGAACTTGGAGAAAAAAAAATATTTTTATATATACTCCTGAAAGATATCTCTCGTTTTTTTAGATAATAATACTAGTTATTTTTGATTTTTACTTTTTGTGGATGAAATATATAAAATAGACAACGACTTTATTTTTAGATAATGACACTCCAGAAGAAAATGAACGAGATATTGCTTATAGACTTGCTTTAGAATTTGCTTGCCAAAATAGTAAAGATATTTTACTCGCTGGACCTTATATTCAATTTCAGGAACCAGATGCAGAAAGAAATTCATTCAATAATTTTTGTTAGAGTTAATAAATTTACAATTCTTGAATATAATGATATTGAGATTGTATCTAAGAACATTACACATATTGATAGAAATAAGTTTGAACTTGGAAATATTAAATATAAATTAAATGTAGGTACTTCGTCCTTACAAGATAAAGTAGTACAAACTATTGTAAAGATAGAAGGTAATACTCTAATCTATTGTGGAAGCAAGCCAGATGTAGAGAGATTTGCTAATCATATGTTGAAAAATGAAGAATATCTTTCGCTTTTGTCAGAAAAAGAGTCCAAAGAAGATAATGAACTGTTTTCTATTTTTTTAAAACATATAGAAGAGAAATTTGGATCAGATTGGATTTTATATAAAGCACTTGAAAAGAGAATTGGGCTCCATCATGCAGGAATACCAAAATATCTTCAGAATGAAATAATTAATTTGTTTAATAGTGGGCAACTATTGTGTCTTTTTTCGACAACAACAATTACTGAAGGAGTCAATACAACTGCAAAGAATTTGATTGTTACTGCAGTAAAAAAAGGAAGGAAGCCATTAAAACAGTTTGATGCCAAAAACATTGCTGGGAGATCTGGTCGATTTAATGTCCATTATAGTGGTAATGTTATTGATTTAACAAAAGAATTTGAAACTATCATTAATTCGCAACAAGATGAAATAGAACATAAAAATTATGATAATTACCACAATAAAACTGACATTGATTTAGAAGTCACTCTGGATGAATTTCTGACAGATGATGATAAAAGGTTTAAAGATGAAATTAATAAGGCAAAACAAGACTCAGGACTACCAAATTTTATTTTTCAATCATATAGAATTATAGGCCCTTTGGAAAAAATCTTGATTTATAATCGAATAAAAGTAATGTCCGAGGTTGAATTTCGTAAAATTGATCGATTAAAGCAAGTATTAAGTCTAAGCAATGGTACAAAAATTCATTGGGAAGGTTTTCAAACAGTAGTTGATATTTGTCGCCAATTTATTTTTAATTCTGAGTTGAAACAGATAATGGAAGCTGAAGTAGGTAATAAAAATCATTCTTTAATTGTAGTACAACTGTCAGGATTTTTAGAAAAAGGCTTTTTAGGAACTGTTGATTATTACGTTAAACAGCAGAATTACAGTAAAGATAAAGCAATTAGTCAAACTTCTAAATTAATCTATACAATATTTAAATATCATCTTGTAAAGTATTTAGGTGTATTTGATTTGCTATATAGATTCCATTATTCAAAGGTTTACAGAAAAAACTTTGATGATGTTACTGGAATTAAAATTCTTCTGCAAAGGCTAGAGTATAATGCTCTGACTGATATTGGACGAAAATTGAGTGATTATGGAGTTCCTTTTGAATTAGTAAAATATTATGATGGAAGTGTAACTACTAAAAATTTTGATTTATATGAAAGTTATGTAGATAAAAGAATAGAAAGATTATTTGAATAAAAGATAAGACTGGGCAAAAACTTAATTTCAGGAGAAAATGAAGTAAATCTTCCCACAATAAAACGCATAGTATCAAGGTTTTTCAATGCCTGATACTATGCGTTTTTGATTTTAAAGACTTTTCTGCCCAGTCTCATCTTAGTAATTATGTTTAGATAATCGTAAACAAAATATCAGTAGGACTAGTCCACTCTACTTTGATTCTTGTCCCAACGGTTACATTCATTTGATTGAACCAGTCGTTAAAAGCTCTCAAGTTTCTTTGACCAGAAAGATTTTTAGCATAGGGATCTCCACCCCGAGAATTTCCTGATGATTTTACTATTCCAACGAAGTATCCATCTGTTGATCTAGCAGTAAATATATTTTGTCCTAAAACATCTTTTCCTTGAGTATGTTTAGAATTAAATATTCCATACTGATGTGCGGCCTTACTTGGAATTGGGATATAGCATTCTCCTGTTATCTGAGGTCGAGAATTTGTATACCTATAAGTACCCCAATCAATGTTCGTTTCTTTAAGTTCTACTATGAATTGATCTCCTTGATTTGGCATTATGCACCTCCTTGGTTTAATATGTTCATTATATCATAAATATTTGAGAGATGTTTATATTTCGGTCTTTTTTAAAAAATGATATACTGGTATAGTTAATCATATTTTTAGAAAGCAGGTTACTACATGACAAATTCTGTAAGTTCGAACCGACCTGAGAAGTACAACATTGCAGCTTTCTTCTCAGGTGTTGGGGGAATTGAGTTGGGATTTGAACAGACCAACGAGTTCAGAGTGGTGTATGCCAATGAATTTGATAAGTATGCGCGTCAGACTTATCAGTTAAACCATCCAGATACCTATTTGGATGGTCGTGATATTCACGATGTTCAGCCAGAGGATATTCCAGCTGAGCGCGTGGATGTGATTATGGGAGGATTCCCTTGCCAGGCCTTTAGTATTGCGGGTTATCGTAAGGGATTTGATGATGATCGTGGCGATCTTTTCTTTGAGTTGCTTCGGATGATTGAGGGATGTAAACCTCGTGCTATCTTTATCGAAAACGTCAAGAACATGGTCGGTCATGACCATGGCAATACCTTCAAGGTTATTCGTGAAGCCTTAACCGAGAATAACTACTTCATCAAGTGGAAGGTTCTCAATGGGAAAGACTACGGAAATATCCCACAAAACCGTGAGCGGATCTATATTGTTGGTTTTGATACCAAGGAAGCTTATGATTTGTTTGAGTTTCCAGAGGCAATCAAGCTCACGACTTCTCTTCAGGATGTGATTAACTTCGGCGATAAGCTAGAGGAGGTCTACTACTACCGTGAAGGTAAGCAAAATTTCTACGATCAGTTGAAGTTTGAAGTGACTAGCCAAGATACGGTTTACCAGTGGCGCCGTCAATATGTTCGTGAAATAAAAATGGAGTTGTTCCAACCCTAACAGCAAATATGGGAACAGGTGGACACAATGTTCCATTGATTCTGACAGATAGTGGCGAGATTCGTAAGCTAACACCAAAAGAAACCTTTAATGTTCAAGGCTATCCTAAATCCTTTAAAATCCCAGAAGGGGTTTCTAACGGTCAGCTCTACAAGCAGGCTGGAAACAGTGTGGTCGTACCCGTGATTAAACGTATCGCGGAAAATGTTGCCAAGGCTTTAAATGAAAGTCAGGGGCAATCTCAACTTGAACGCTCAGGAAAAATTGCCATTATCTACACCAAGATGAATGGACAATTTGAAGGGCAGTCCTATGTTAAGAACTTTGTAGATAGCTATGTTCAAGCTCTTGAAAAAATCAAATCTTATGATGATGGTTTAGCCGTTTTGTCTGGTGAAGATTATTTAAAATTGGTTAAAAAACGAGGAACTCTTGAATTTTACAGTATTAATTAACGAATATATAAGAGGGTTAGTGAAAAACTAATCTTCTTTTGATATACTGAAAATAGAAAAGAGGGCGCTTATGTGGGAACATCTAAAGTCTGAACAAAAAGACAAATACAAAACCTTAATTACCAACTTCGCTAGCTTGAGCCAAGCTTTTTCTCAAAAGGCTGAATCCGAAGATGAGGGACAAACAGAGAATTATGTGGCTCCGATTGTTAATTCCAAGTTTCAGGAGACTGTTTTCCAGAAGGCTTTTAATGCGGTTGGAGAAGATATTGCCAATACTTCCTATGATGCCTCTGTCGTTGTGGATGAAAATCATAAATACCTAGTGGGTATCAAGTCTTTTGGGATTAATTCTGGAGACCAAAAAATTGCCCAGTTTAAGAAAGATTCTCAATCTTGGACGGACTTGTTGGGTGATATCAAATTCCATGCAGATATCTCAGCAGATAAAGAAACAGCAGACAAGAAAAATTACCAACGCTATGAAGAGTTGGCACGAAAGATTGCGATCTTAAGAAATCAGAGAATCGAATCTTCTAAGGCACAAATCAAGGGATTTAGTTCGGATTCGGTCAATGTTGAAGCTGTCTATCACGTTCTGATGACGACACCAAAGGGAGAAAATCCTAGGATTTTTGTCGGTGAAACATCTTATTTGCCAGTTGATATTGATAATCTGGTCATTGAAGGATCAACTACCAAAAACAATCCAATCAATTTTCGATTTACGGATGGGCAACACCACTACAAGTACACAGCAGCTGACAGTCAGCTCCACATGACTTTTAATAATAAAGACATTGTGGTAGATACTTGGGATGTCCATTATATAGAAGATCCTTTTTCGCTATTTGAAAATCTTCATTTACTGACAACTGAAAAGGATAAAACTGATATCTTAGAGACAGTGTCTTGGGCTATCACAGATAAACATGGAAATGTGGAAGAAAACTCTGGCTTCAATGCCTTTAATGGTGGTTCAAAATTGGCTAAGAAAGATCGTCTGCCACGGATTCTAAAGATTCAGGAAAAATTCAAAGACAGTCTGGCTCCAGAAGAACTAGCTTTTGTGACTTTCTCACTAGAGGAAATCCTCTTGAAAAAATGGACCAGTAAGGACGAAAAAGCTCAGATGAAAGCGATTCGTGAGAATTTGATAAACTTTGTCCACGAGACTGGTAATGAAAGACTCATTAAAGAAATTGAACAGCTGGTTTATCGGCCAGTTAGTGAAGTTTATATTCCTCTACCTGACTCCAAAAACTTCCATGACGAAAGGCCCGACTTCTTTGGTCCTGGATTTGGAATTTTTGAACCTGGGACTAAAAAACTAGCTCTATCCAAAGAAGAAAGAATCTTTAAACTACGATTTTTATCTTCTGGCGATGTCATTAACGCCTATATAAATCAAGAAGCTGGTAAGACTATTCAGTCTACCGATAAGCAAGAAATTCTTGGAAATTGGATTTTACGTGGTATTTTCCAGTTGAAGGAACGAGAAGTTTTGACAAGTCAACGACTCAATGAACTTGAAATCAATGGCATTCGTTTGACTAAGTTTAAAAATGGGGAAATCGGCATTGAATTCATCTGGATTGATACCGAAAATCCACCTAGCGATACCATCGGCTGGGTAGCAAAGAAATGAAAATCCATTTTAGACTAATTTTCACTTCGGTTATGCAAGTGGAAGTTACTGTGAGAAGTTACCCAGTTCAAATCAACTAACTTTCTCCCCCTTAACCTTTGACTATTCCGTAAAATTATCGTAAAATAAAGAGTAAATGATAAAATGAGGTCAGAGTCTGTTCGCTCTGGCGATAGTAGTATAAATGAGGAGAAACGCTTTGGAATTAGAAGTATTTGCTGGGCAAGAAAAAAGTGAACTATCTATGATTGAGGTGGCGCGTGCTATCTTGGAACTTCGTGGTCGCGACCATGAGATGCATTTTAGCGATCTTGTAAACGAAATTCAAAACTACCTTGGAACATCAAATAGCGATATCCGTGAAGCTTTGCCTTTGTTCTACACAGAGTTGAACTTTGACGGTAGCTTTATCTCACTTGGAGACAACAAATGGGGTCTTCGTTCATGGTATGGTGTGGACGAAATCGATGAAGAAATCATCGCTCTTGAAGAAAATGACGACGATGAAGTAGCACCAAAAGCTAAGAAAAACGTGTCAATGCCTTCATGGATGGTGATTCAGATGCCATTGACTACAATGCGGATGACCCAGAAGATGAAGATGCATACGAAGCAGATCCTGCTCTTTCATACGATGATGAAAATCCAGATGATGAGAAAAATGAAGTGGAAGCTTACGATGCAGAAATCAACGAAATCGCTCCAGATGACTTGGGTGAAGACGTGGATCTCAACGAAGAAGACGACGAGTTTTCAGATGATGATGCTGAAAACATCGTGGAATAAAAGTTAGCTATTGACAATTGCCCTATTTTTAGGTATCATATTGTTCGGGCACCTCTTTTAGAGGTCGGAGCTCCCTAGTTCTTAGGGAGCTATTTTTGTTTTTTCAAGAAGTTATCTTCTTGTGTTTTATACTCAATGAAAATCAAAGAGCAAACTAGGAAACTAGCCGCAGGTTGCTCAAAGCACTGCTTTGAGGTTGTAGATAGAACTGACGAAGTCAGTAACATATATACGGCAAGGCGACGTTGACGCAGTTTGAAGAGGTTTTCGAAGAGTATTAGTTGTGAATCTGGTGCAGTAGTCCCAGATTATTCTTATTAGTAGGGTCTTGTTTTTTATGTCCCCTCGTAATTAACAAGACCTTGAGCATTTTAGAAAGAGGAATCTATGTCTACGAAATATATTTTTGTAACTGGTGGTGTGGTATCGTCTATTGGAAAAGGGATTGTGGCAGCGAGTCTGGGGCGTCTCTTGAAAAATCGTGGTCTCAAAGTAACCATTCAAAAGTTTGACCCTTATATCAATATCGATCCGGGAACCATGAGTCCTTACCAGCACGGAGAAGTCTTTGTGACAGATGATGGAGCTGAGACAGATTTGGACTTGGGTCACTATGAACGTTTCATCGATATTAATCTCAACAAATATTCCAACGTGACAACTGGTAAAATTTACAGTGAAGTGCTTCGTAAAGAACGCCGTGGAGAATACCTTGGGGCAACTGTTCAGGTTATTCCTCATATCACAGATGCTTTGAAAGAAAAAATCAAGCGTGCCGCTCTAACGACCGACTCTGATGTCATTATTACAGAGGTTGGTGGAACTGTTGGGGATATTGAGTCCTTGCCATTCCTAGAGGCCCTTCGTCAGATGAAGGCAGATGTGGGGGCGGATAATGTCATGTACATCCACACAACCTTGCTTCCCTACCTCAAGGCCGCTGGTGAAATGAAAACCAAACCAACCCAACACTCTGTCAAAGAATTGCGTGGATTGGGAATCCAACCAAATATGTTGGTGATTCGTACAGAAGAGCCAGCTGGTCAAGGAATTAAAAACAAACTAGCCCAGTTCTGTGATGTGGCACCAGAAGCCGTTATCGAGTCTTTGGATGTCGAACACCTTTACCAAATTCCATTGAACTTGCAGGCTCAAGGTATGGATCAAATTGTTTGTGATCATTTGAAATTAGACGCACCAGTAGCAGATATGACAGAATGGTCAGCCATGGTGGACAAGGTCATGAACCTCAAGAAACAAGTCAAGATTTCCCTTGTCGGTAAGTATGTGGAGTTGCAAGATGCCTACATTTCTGTGGTTGAAGCCTTGAAACACTCTGGTTATGCCAACGATGCAGAAGTGAAAATCAATTGGATCAATGCCAATGATGTGACAGCAGAGAATGTGGCAGAGCTTTTGTCTGATGCGGACGGAATCATCGTACCAGGTGGTTTTGGGCAGCGTGGTACTGAAGGGAAAATCCAAGCCATCCGCTATGCGCGTGAAAATGATGTTCCAATGTTGGGTGTCTGCTTGGGAATGCAGTTGACATGTATCGAATTTGCTCGTCACGTTTTGAGTCTTGAAGGTGCCAATTCTGCAGAGCTTGCACCAGAAACAAAATACCCTATCATTGATATCATGCGTGATCAGATTGATGTTGAGGATATGGGGGGAACCCTTCGCTTGGGACTTTATCCATCTAAGTTGAAACGTGGCTCTAAGGCTGCGGCTGCTTATCATAATCAAGAAGTGGTGCAACGCCGTCACCGTCACCGCTATGAGTTTAACAACGCCTTCCGTGAGCAGTTTGAGGCAGCAGGCTTTGTCTTCTCAGGAGTTTCTCCAGACAATCGTTTGGTCGAAATTGTGGAAATCCCTGAAAATAAATTCTTTGTAGCTTGTCAGTATCACCCTGAACTGTCAAGCCGTCCAAACCGCCCAGAAGAACTCTACACTGCCTTTGTCACTGCAGCAGTTGAGAACAGCAATTAGCAAAATCAGAACCTTTGAGAACAATCTCAGAGGTTTTTTGATAGCATAATTAGGAGAATATTTGCAAATCAAAAACATAGTGATATAGTTAACATAATATTCTTCAAAAATCTCTTCAAACCACGTCAGCTTCATCCACAACCTCAAAACGCTGTTTTGAGCTGACTTCGTCAATTCTATCTACAACCTCAAAGCAGTGCTTTGAGCAACCTGTGGCTAGCTTCTTAGTTTGCTCTTTGATTTTCATTGAGTATAAGAAGTCCCTTTCCTTAAAGGAAGAGGCTTTTTACTTGCTTTTCTGCTACTTCCTCATTTGTCCTAAAGCCTTTTTTGTGTTAAAATGAATGGTATGAAAGCTAAAAAAATGTGGATGGCAGGTCTGGCTCTACTTGGTATTGGGAGCCTTGCCCTTGCTACGAAAAAAGTTTCAGATGACCGCAAGCTCATGAAGACTCAGGAAGAGTTGACAGCGATTGTGCGAGACCATTTTTCAGACATGGGAGAAATTGCGACTCTCTATGTTCAAGTTTATGAAAGCAGTCTGGAGAGCTTGGTTGGTGGTGTCATTTTTGAGGATGGTCGTCATTATACCTTTGTCTATGAAAATGAAGACCTAGTCTATGAGGAGGAAGTTTTATGATACAACCAGCAAGTTTAGAAGAATTGGCATCTTTAGTAGAAAAAAAGAGGGCAAGAAGGTCTTTCTTTTTGTGGCGGACTGGTGTGGCGATTGTCGTTATATCTATCCTACTTTGCCAGAAATTGAGGAGACCAATCCAGAGTTCACCTTTATTCGTGTGGACCGAGACCAGTATATGGATTTAGCCAAACTCTGGGATGTTTACGGGATTCCTAGCCTTGTTGTTCTAGAAAAGGACAAGGAAATCGGTCGTTTTGTCAATCGCGACCGTAAAAGCAAGCAACAAATCAATGACTTTTTAGCAGGACTGAAATAGGAGAAAAAAAGGAAACAATGATTTTTTTACATATAATAAAGAACATGTCGGTGATGTCCTTATGGTCATCGTGAAAAAAATAGCGGAGATGCCAAACTAGATGTGGAGCGCAAAGGCAAGGTAGCTCGTGTTTTTCCTCAAAGATAATGGGGAAACAGTGGCATGGAATATTTTTCGAAGTTTCAAGTTTGTTTGAAATTGCAGAGCGCGGTCAAGTCTTTTTGACAGATGAGCAAGTCGCTCGTTTGAACCAAGAATTGCAGGTGGAAGGATTTACAGAAGAAATTGTCAATGACAAGGAACCTAAGTTTGTTGTTGGTGAGATTGTCGAGATGGTAGCTCATCCAGATAGTGACCACCTCAACATCTGCCAAGTTGCAGTTGCAAGTGACAAGACAGTGCAAATCGTTGCAGGGGCTCCCAATGCGCGTCTTGGCTTGAAAACCATTGTAGCTCTTCCAGGAGCTATGATGCCAAAAGGCAATCTTATTTTCCCAGGCGAACTTCGTGGTGAAAAAGAGTTTTGGTATGATGTGCGCCCTCGTGAACTTGCCTTTGCCAAATGCTCCGCAAAAAAACGTGGGGTGCTTGAATTATCAGAAGACCAAGTTGTCGGAACTCCATTTGACCCAGCGAAACACTGGACTGCATAGGAACTTGTCAGTATCTGATAGACCAGCTAGAAGGAAATGAGATGGCAAAAAATGTTGTGATTACAGGAGCGACATCAGGAATTGGTGAAGCGATTGCGCGTGCTTATTTGGAGCGGGGTGAGAATGTTGTTCTAACTGGACGACGGATAGACAGACTAGAAACCCTCAAGGCGGAGTTTGCAGAAACTTTTCCAAATCAAACAGTTTGGACTTTTTCCGCTAGATGTCACGGATATACTATGGTCAAGACTGTCTGCTCCGATATTCTAGAAACGATAGGTCAGATTGATATATTGGTCAATAACGCTGGACTAGCTCTTGGCTTGGCACCTTATCAGGACTATGAAGAGTTGGATATGTTGACCATGCTGGATACCAATGTCAAAGGTTTGATGACAGTCACTCGCTGTTTCTTGCCAGCAATGGTAAAAGCCAATCAAGGACATATCATCAACATGGGCTCAACTGCAGGAATTTATGCCTATGCTGGTGCAGCAGTTTATTCAGCTACCAAGGCAGCGGTTAAGACCTTTTCAGATGGACTGCGAATTGATACCATTGCAACAGACATCAAGGTGACCACCATTCAGCCTGGAATTGTCGAAACAGATTTTTCTACAGTGCGTTTTCATGGTGACAAAGAGCGAGCTGCGTCCGTTTACCAAGGAATAGAAGCCTTGCAATCTCAGGATATTGCAGATACAGTAGTCTATGTGACCAGTCAACCTCGTCGTGTGCAGATTACAGATATGACCATTATGGCAAATCAACAAGCGACAGGTTTCATGGTTCATAAACTAAAAAATTTCCTCGAAAAGTTACAAATTTCTGTAACTTTTTTTGATTTCCTACGAATAGATAAGTAGGAGGAAAAAATATGTATAATAAAGTTATCTTAATCGGACGTTTAACGTCTACACCAGAATTGCACAAAACCAACAATGACAAGTCAGTAGCGCGCGCAACTATCGCTGTAAATCGTCGTTACAAAGACCAAAATGGGGAACGAGAAGCTGACTTTGTCAATATGGTCCTTTGGGGCAGACTAGCAGAAACATTGGCAAGCTACGCAACCAAAGGAAGTCTCATTTCAGTGGATGGAGAATTACGTACCCGTCGTTTTGAGAAAAATGGTCAAATGAATTATGTGACTGAAGTACTTGTTACAGGATTCCAATTATTAGAAAGTCGTGCCCAACGTGCCATGCGTGAAAATAACGCAGGTCAAGATTTGGCTGACTTGGTTTTGGAAGAAGAGGAATTGCCATTTTAAGTATTGAAAAGTCTGAGTTGCTCTCAGGCTTTTTATCTTGAGAAAGTCAGATTTTTTTCTTGACTATTTCTGACCAAGTGATACAATAGAACTATGAATTAGCACTCGATTGAAAAGAGTGCTAATGATATCTATCTCATTATGGAGGAAAGCAGATGTTGAAACCATTAGGGGACCGTGTGGTCTTAAAAATCGAAGAAAAAGAACAAACTGTTGGAGGCTTTGTCCTTGCAGGTTCAGCCCAAGAAAAAACCAAAACAGCCCAAGTTGTAGCTACTGGACAAGGTGTCCGTACCTTGAACGGTGACTTGGTTGCTCCAAGTGTTAAAGCTGGAGACCGTGTCTTAGTTGAAGCCCACGCAGGTATTGATGTCAAAGACGGCGATGAAAAGTACGTCATCGTAGGCGAAGCTAACATCTTGGCAATCATTGAATAATAGAAGGAGAAAGTAAGTATGTCAAAAGAAATTAAATTTTCATCTGATGCTCGTTCAGCTATGGTTCGTGGTGTCGATATCCTTGCAGATACTGTTAAAGTAACCTTGGGACCAAAAGGTCGTAACGTTGTGTTGGAAAAATCATTTGGTTCACCCTTGATTACCAATGACGGTGTGACCATTGCCAAAGAAATCGAGTTGGAAGACCATTTTGAAAATATGGGTGCCAAATTGGTATCAGAAGTAGCTTCAAAAACCAATGATATTGCAGGTGATGGAACTACAACTGCAACTGTTTTGACCCAAGCAATCGTCCGTGAAGGAATCAAAAACGTCACAGCAGGTGCGAACCCAATTGGTATCCGTCGTGGTATTGAAACAGCAGTTGCAGCAGCAGTAGAAGCTTTGAAAAACAACGCCATCCCTGTTGCCAACAAAGAAGCCATCGCTCAGGTTGCAGCTGTATCTTCTCGTTCCGAAAAAGTCGGTGAATACATTTCTGAAGCCATGGAGAAAGTTGGCAAAGATGGTGTCATCACTATCGAAGAGTCACGTGGTATGGAAACAGAGCTTGAAGTTGTAGAAGGAATGCAGTTCGACCGTGGTTATCTTTCACAGTACATGGTGACAGATAGCGAAAAAATGGTGGCTGACCTTGAAAATCCCTACATTTTGATTACTGATAAGAAGATTTCCAATATCCAAGAAATCTTGCCACTCCTAGAAAGCATTCTCCAAAGCAATCGTCCACTCTTGATTATTGCGGATGATGTAGATGGCGAAGCTCTTCCAACTCTTGTCTTGAACAAGATTCGTGGAACCTTCAACGTGGTAGCAGTCAAGGCACCTGGTTTTGGTGACCGTCGCAAAGCCATGCTAGAAGACATTGCCATCTTAACAGGCGGAACAGTTATCACAGAAGACCTTGGTCTTGAGTTGAAAGACGCTACGATTGAAGCGCTTGGTCAAGCAGTGAGAGTAACTGTGGACAAGGATAGCACGGTTATCGTAGAAGGTGCTGGAAATCCTGAAGCGATTTCTCACCGCGTTGCGGTTATCAAGTCTCAAATCGAAACCACAACTTCTGAATTTGACCGTGAAAAATTGCAAGAACGCTTGGCCAAATTGTCAGGTGGTGTAGCGGTTATTAAGGTCGGTGCCGCAACTGAAACTGAGTTGAAAGAAATGAAACTCCGCATTGAAGATGCCCTCAACGCTACTCGTGCAGCTGTTGAAGAAGGAATCGTTTCAGGTGGTGGAACAGCCCTTGTAAATGTTATCCCAGCCGTGGCTGATTTGGAATTGACAGGAGACGAAGCAACAGGCCGCAATATTGTTCTCCGTGCTTTGGAAGAACCTGTTCGTCAAATCGCCCACAATGCAGGATTTGAAGGCTCTATCGTTATCGATCGTTTGAAAAAAATGCTGAGCTTGGTACAGGCTTCAATGCAAACGAACTGGCGAGTGGGTTAATATGATTGATCAAGGGATTATCGATCCAGTTAAGGTTAGTCGTTCAGCCCTACAAAATGCGAGATCTGTAGCCAGCTTGATTTTTGACAACAGAAGCAGTCGTAGCCAATAAACCAGAACCAGCAGCCCTCAGCTCCAGCCATGGACCCAAGCATGATGGGCGGTATGATGTAAGCTTTCTGTAGATAGAAACTTATAAAAAAACACAAAAAGGAGGGAATGACTAACCCTCCTTTTTTTATGATATTCACTTCTAAATTGATTTGAGCTCTCTTAACTTATATGATAAAATAAGACTAGAAAAAGGAGAAGAACATGATCGATGTAGAAGAAATTCTGAGCAAGATGAACCCCAATCAGAAGATTAATTATGACCGTGTCATGCAGAAGATGGTACAAGTATGGGAGAAAAATGAGCAACGGCCAACCATTCTCATGCATGTTTGCTGTGCCCCTTGTAGTACCTATACCCTAGAATATTTGACCAAGTATGCAGATGTGACTATCTATTTTGCCAATTCTAATATCCATCCCAAGGCAGAATACCACAAGCGAGCTTACGTCACCAAGAAATTTGTCAGTGATTTCAATGAGCGGACAGGAAATACAGTCCAGTACCTAGAAGCTCCCTATGAACCAAATGAATATCGTAAGTTAGTCAGAGGACTAGAGGAAGAGCCAGAAGGTGGCGACCGTTGTAAGGTTTGCTTTGACTACCGCCTGGATAAAACAGCGCAAGTGGCTATGGATTTGGGCTTTGACTACTTTGGCTCAGCCTTGACCATCAGTCCTCATAAGAATTCTCAAAACCATTAACAGCATCGGAATTGATGTGCAAAAAGATTTATACCACTCACTATCTTCCCAGCGATTTCAAGAAAAAAATCAAGGCTACAAACGTTCAGTAGAGATGTGTGAAGAGTATGACATCTACCGTCAATGTTATTGTGGATGCGTCTATGCAGCCCAGGCTCAGAATATTGATCTGGTTCAAGTTAAGAAAGATGCTACAGCCTTTATGGTAGATAAGAATATAGAGAAAGATTATTCCCACATTAAATTTACTGTTACGAAATTAGATATTTAAACGAAAACCTGCCTTGAGGCAGGTTTTTTGCTAGGAAAAGGTGATGGAGAGAAGTCGATGGACCGATCTATGAATTCCTAGTCCATGACTTGCGAGACTTCAATAAGGCTAGGACTCTTAAAAAATGAAGTTTTTACTAAAAGGAGCTTTTTAAATCAAAACGAGCAATTATTAGTTCAATGTTGCTTCAAGAAAAAACGGAAAATTCAATGATATTTTGTTTTAAATCCAGGAAGTTTAGCAGTGATGTGGTAAATTTATTCCTTTTTGTATTTATACAACTTTTTTTACACTATCTTTATTCTTGTGATATAATGTCAAATTATAGAGTGGAGGTCATTTAAAATGATTGATAAAGTAATTGAACAATATAAAAGTCATGATAATCTTGATATTCGAGTAGAATTGCATAAGAAGTATTCAAAAAATAAATTGGGATTTAATAATTGGATATTTTCTAACTACCAAATTACTGATGAAGTAAAGATTCTAGAATTAGGATGTGGTACAGGAGAACTATGGAAAAGTAATCTTGATTCTATAGACAAGATGAAGCAATTGATTATAACGGATTTTTCTAATGACATGGTAGAAACTACGAAGTCAGTGATTGGAAATAGAGACAATGTCAACTATGAGATAATGGATATTCAAAAGATTTCTTTTGAGAATGAAACGTTTGATATTGTTATTGCTAATATGCTTCTACATCATGTGAATGATATTCCTAAAGCTCTCTCTGAGGTGAATAGAGTATTAAAAACCGAAGGCATTTTTTACTGTGCTACATTTGGTGAAAATGGAGTTGTAAATTATTTGGCAAATTTATTTAAAGATGAGGTTAATCAAGATTTAGAAAATAAAACGTTTACTTTACAAAATGGTAAAAGGTACCTGAGTAGGTATTTTAACTCTGTCGATACATTACTCTATGATGATGAGTTACAGGTAACTAGTATAGATGACCTGGTTAAATACATCCAATCGTTTAAAGGAATTTCAGAGATAGGTTCACTAGAAGAGGAAATAATACGTAAAAGATTGGAAAGTGAGTTTAATAATGGTATGTTGATCATTCCTAAAGAATATGGTATGTTTATCGCTCGAAAAGAAAGTTAAGGGAAGGAAAGTGTGAAAAATTACGGAGAAGCTTTTCGATATTTTAGAAAATTAAACGGATATTCTTTAGAGTATGCTGCAGCTGATTCTATATCAAAATCTCAACTTTCTAGATTTGAAAGGGGGGAAAATGAAATTTCTCTTTCAACGTTCTTTAAATTATTATCAAATATCAATGTTTCGATAGAGAATTTTTGTAACTACCTAGAACATTATAAAAGATCTGAGCTTGATGATTTTTTGGTTAATTTATCTCCAAATTTTTATAGTTTGAATACTAAAGGGTTGGAGGAAATAAAAAATGAGCAACAAAAGCTTTTTGAGAAGAGTGGAGAAAAAACTCATAAAATAAATATAATTATGGTTCAGGGATTATTAAACCAGTTAGATTGTAATCATGTAGTTAGTAGAGATGATCTAAATTTAGTATATGACTATTTATTCCAGAAGGAACGATGGGAGTCCTATGAGATAACGCTGATTGGTAATTTATATCATCTTTTTGAAATAGATTATATTTACAGGGTCGGAAAAGAAATACTAGAGCGTACACATTATTACGAAAAAATCGGCAAGAATAGAAATTTAGTTGTGTCAGCTTGTTTAAATTTTTGGTTCTGTTGCCTTGAAAATTCACATCTAATATATGCAGACTACTTTGAAATGAAATTAAAAAAATTATTAAAAGATGACACAAAAGTTTTTGAAAAATCTACATTCAAATTTGTAGAAGGATATAAAAATATATCTGACTGAATCTAAAGAATCTGGAATTAAACAAATGAACAATGTCATAAAATATTTTTGAGTTTATTGAGTCTAAAAAAATATTGCTTTTATATTTTTCAAAAAAACGATTAAATGAGTTGGTAGATTAAATAGCATTTTTCTCTGTAAAGATATTATTTTTTTAAAAATGTTGTGCTAAATGATTGATGCTAGGTGGAAATACAAAAAAATAAATTATTTGATACGAAGTTGACCTGTATTTTTTTATACTAATCATCTCCGTATTTTTGTATTAAACGATATAAGTTTATTGTAAATTTACAAGGAACAAAGATATTAAAAAATATCAGTATGTCTATTTGTTTTATATATTTCGTGAATTCTGCATAAATCTCTTTCTAGTAATGTGTTGTAACTCTACTATAATAGATTTATTCCTTTTTTGTGTCTACACAATTTATTTTACACTATCAAAAAAACAAGGTCAGGATTTTGTTCCTGACCTTTGACAACTTTACCGATTCTTTAGTTCTACATAGCGCTTGTACCAAATGTTTACATAGGCTTCTGAGAAAGGACCTCGTCCATTGTTAATCCAATCAACAAGAATTTTGACATGTTCTTTTAAAATATAGTCCAGATCATCAGAATAATTCATTTTGCGTTTGTGACGCTCGTACTCTTCAACGTCCAAGAGACGTTTTTCCCCATCTGTAAAAATTTTAACATCCAAATCGTAATCAATATACTTCAGTGCTTCTTCATCCAGATAGTAGGGGCTAGCCATATTGCAATAGTAGGAAATTCCATTATCACGAATCATGGCAATGATATTAAACCAATATTTCTTGTGAAAGTAAACAATAGCCGGTTCTCGAGTGACCCAACGACGACCATCACTTTCGGTAACCAGTGTATGATCGTTGACACCAATAATGGCGTTTTCTGTTGTTTTTAGTACCATGGTGTCCCGCCAAGTTCGGTGGAGACTCCCATCATGCTTATAACTTTGAATTGTAATAAAGTCGCCTTCTTTTGGAAGTTTCATAACTAACCAACTTTCTACAATTTATAAGTTTATCGTTTACTATTGTACCATAAAAATGCCTAAAATCTGTGAATTTTACACGAAAATATTAAAGATATTCTCTAAGAGCGCTTGCTATATCCGAAAAATCGTAGCCCTTTCGTGCTAAAACTTGAGTTAAACGTTGCTTCAGTTCGTATCCTTCATACTTTCGAGCATACTTAGTATATTGCTTATCAAGCTCTTTGAAGATGAGTTCCTGAGTCGTTTCTTGGTCAACTTGACTATCCAACTCGTCAAAGGCAGTTTTTAGCATCAGAATAGGAGAAACCCCTTGTTGGTCAGATTTTGGATAATCTTATCTTGCAAGGCACGAGCTGGAAGTTTTCCCTCATATTTTTTCAATAGTTTATTAGCTACACGTTGAGCAACTTCTGAAAAATCAAATTCTTTCAAGTTCTCTTCTATAGTAGATTTTGAAATCCCTTTTTGTGTTAGTTTCTGAGTCAGTACATAAGGCCCCTTGTCTCCTGAAAGTTGATTGGCATTGATAATAGCATAAGCGTACTGAGCATCATTAATCCACTTATCTTCTTTAAGATTAATAATGACTTGAGAAATGATGTTTTCATCAATATCGTATTTTTTTCAGATATTCTCTGACTTCTTTTTTTCAGTGCGTGCTTTTAAATGATAAGTGGTAGAGGGCTAGATTCTTACCATAAGAAAATTGAGCAAAGTGCTGTATCTCTTTCAATTCCTCTTCGCTTATCACCTTATCTCTCGATAACATAAAACGAACAATTGTATCTTCAGTAATGTAGCATTTGTCGCCATTATCAAGCTCCATCAGATAGAGTCTTTTTTTCTTTTCAAGTTTTGTGATTTTCATAGTTCTATTATAACTCAAAATGTGAGAAAAAGCTGACCCCCCCTTGATATAGCCGTTTTTTGTCCCTTAATGATGAATTTTAAGAACTTTTTAGGAACTTTGTAGATTCTCAATGGCTTTTTCATAAAAGGAAGTCGCCTTTTTCTTATTGTCTTTAGATAGGTGGCTATAGATATCCATAGTCATTGAAATTTTAGAATGGCCTAGCCGTGTTTGGATTTCTTTGTAAGGAAGTCCTGCATTGAGCAATAGACTAGCGTGTGTGTGTCGAAAGGCGTGGAAACTTAAACGAGGACATCCAGCCAGTTTTAAATGCTTTTCTAGTCTGAATCTGAGCGCTCCAGCTTCTCTATAATTATCAAAGGTATCAGAGAACACTTTTTCAAAAGTTACCCCTATTTCTCTACCTATTTGGGATTGTCTTGCTTTATAGAGCCGAAGCATGAGTACCGTTTTGGTATCCAGCGCTATTTCTCTAATGCTACTTTTACTTTTAGGGCTAGTGATTTCCTTGAGGGTGTTTAAAGTCTTGGTAACTGAAATACTACCGTTTTGTAGGTCAATATCAGACCATTTCAAGGCTAGACACTCACGAATACGCAAACCAGTCGCTAGAAGTGTCTTATATAACACCGTATCAGAGAAATTTTTGTAAGTGTTTGGCAACTGATCCAGATAATCTAAGAATTTTTTCAAATTGTCGTCATCCAGATATTTCAGTTTTTGCCCTTCTTTGGGTTTGCGCCGTGGGACGATGATATCACTAGCTGGATTTGAAGAAATGACTTGCAAGGAAACGGCATAGGATAATATGCGTTTATTTAAGGCATGGAGTTGGTTATATTGCTGATAACCTTTTCCTAGTTGATTGTAATCTATTGCCCACTGGTTTACCTGGTGCTGAATGATTGGGGGCGTTAGTTTATCTAGTTTGTAGTCTCCAAAGGCTGGTAGGAGATACTTTTTTATGTTGTTTTTTGCCCCTATAAGAGTGCTATGTTTGACTGTATGGCAATAATTTTCTAGCCAGAGGTTAGTCAATTCCTGATAGGTGGTAACGTTAACGGTTTTTGTGACTGTTGAGCCGTTTTTTTCAAACTCTACCTTGGCTTGGATAGCCTTACTTTTGAGTCTGTTCTTAGTTCTGTCTGAAATAGTTGTCTTGACTTTCTTACCCGTTACGGTATCGATGCCAAGATAAACGCTGGAACGGTAAACTACTGCTCCATCTTTCTTTTTGTATTCTGTAATCTTCATGGTTTTACTCCTTTTCCATCAGCAGGCAAGCAATTAGAAAAGGTTTTGAGTTTATACCATGTGAGGAGCTACGAGAATGCCCCTATTTTCGATTTTAAGCAGTCAGACGGTAAATTGTACCAGAATAGAAAACAAGGCAGATATGGGGCTTATATGAGATTTTAAGAAAGCCCCTATATTGCAAGAGTTTTATTTAGAAAATAAAAAGGAAGTAACAACTAAGCTACTTCCCTGGAGCGCTGAGGCTCAAAGTTTAAAAATATGAGGGTAAACCTCTAAGTAACTTAATTATAGATTAAAGTCTAATAGATGTCAATCAGCAGGCAAGCAATTAGAAATGGATTCATTGATTAAACCTCAAAATAATGCGCAAAAGGAGCTTCGTTAAAAGCCCCTTTTGGTAGGTCGCTACTGCAACCATTCATTAAGATTAAATAAATTATAATCCATTTGGAGCTATATGTAAACAAATTAGCGAATAAGTTCGCCTTTTTTCGTCCTAAAACTGTCCCTTCCGTGTTGTTTCGTAGTCTAGTGATTCTCCTTTCTATTTGTCAATTTTGTCGTTTTTTGCGCTTTAGTCTGTAAAATCGGCTTTTCTATTCTTCAATTTCCCCTGTTTTTTTGCACAATAGACCTTAGAAATAGGGGTGCTATTGGCGAATATGGGGGAATTTTTTATTTTAAGTTATGTTTACTAGGATATAAAAAGAAAAGTAGCCGTATCAAATACGGCTACTATCACGTTATGGATCTAAAATCCAAATGTAAACTTTATGGAGCTAAACTCCTAATAGCTGTATTGTAATATAATTATTAAAAAAATGTCAAGAGATTAGAAAAGGTATAATTCTTTTTAACTTTTTCGTTAATTTTTGTCCAATGTATTATCAGATACTTTCATTTTTCCGATTGGATCTAATCTATTTTTCTTTAAAATTCTATCTTTGCTGATTGTTTGAAGGTTATTACACTTGGCATAAGAACGCTTAATGTATTTTTTGTAGTATTGAGTTAATTCAATAACGTCATTTATTTCTGATTGTGTCCGTTTAAGGTTATCATCGTCTATTATCTTAGGTTGAATTATTTCGTTTGAAAATTGTTCTGTATAAGCTTGGTAGACATCCGATAAGGCAGCTTCAGTAATTGCATTATTGGAATCTAAATATTTTAGGTAGGCAAATAATTCTTTGTGTAATTTTTCAATATATTCATCAAGCAAAATAGAAGGATATTCCGCAATGACTTCGTCTATGAGTACAGTATCTATTTGATTTTTAGATGTTAGAGGAATTACTGTAAGTGTTTTTTTATAGGGACTATCTACTTTGTCTAAGACAATAGCCCAATGATTATTTGATAATTCTCCGCCTATATTTACACCGAACTCTACGAATACCAGAGAACCACGACTGAATTTCCAATATTTTCTTTTTTGAGTCTTGGCTTCAAATAAGAATTGTTCAGATTGTCTTTTAACTGCTAGTGCAAGAAATCTGTATTTAGAAGATGTATGTTTTGCTTTACCAAGTTTATAGAGTTTTTCAACTTCTATGTAGTTTTGTTTGGTTTGTTCAAAATATGGATTTTCTTTGTTCATTTTAATTCTCTCTATATATGCCCACGACTTCGCCGATGGTTTAGAAGATATTAGTCATCTCTATTTGTCAATTTTGCAGTTTTTTGCGCTTTAGTCTGTAAAATCGGCTTTCTATTCTTCAATTTCCCCAATTTTTGCACAATAGACCTTAGAAATAGGGGTTCTATTGGCGAATATGGGGGAGTTTTTAATTTACGATGATTTCGCCAACAGGGATAAAATCTTTTTGTTTTGAAGATTTTGCGATTAAGTCGTATTGATCAGCAGATTTTTCATACCCAAGGGAAAGAGTAGTATTGTCGTCTGGTAATTTTTTAGCAAACTCAGATATAGACATCCGAAATACAGTAATTGCATTTTGCTGATTAGTTGTAGCAGAATTTGAATTGATTGCGTCCATAGTCTCTTTTGCGCTATCTTTAGCCGTTCCAGTTAGCAAAATCATGATTGTATCATGCGGTTCGGATGAATCTGAATCGATTACATTATTTTGAATTTTTACGCTGATTACGCCAGTTGATTCAGGATCTAATTTTGATTTGATTTCAGAAATTAAATCATCGTATTTACTGTTATCTACTTTGGCTTGAACGTTTGTTGAAGTAGTATTTTTTTGCTCCGTTTTTGGTTGTTCCGAGCTATCTTTGGTAGCTGATTGATTGTTAGAGCAAGCTACTAGAACGGTAGCAGAAAGTAAAATAGCTGATGTGCTTAGTAATTTTTTCATAAGTAGCCTCCTATATGCTGATGTTTTTATGATAAAAGATTTTGGTACCTATCTTTTGCACAATGAACCTTTGGAATAGAGTTACTATTGTTTATCTGAGGAGTTTAGTTTTTGAGGGGATTCATTGTTTTTGTTTTTTTCTATAAGTTCGTTCGTTTGATTGATAGTTTCGATTATCAATCTTAGTTTTTCAGATTTAAAGTGATTTTCCTTAATAGATAAAATAAGCTCAAACATTTCTTCACTGCTATCTACAAGTGCTTTGATAGTGTGTAAAGTAGTTATAGCTTTTCCTCTATGGATTTCATCTTCATGAAGAACTTGATCTAAGTATTGTAACCTTTCAGATAGTATTTCTTTCATTACATCGTATTGCTCGCGGTATTGTGTTAATTTTTCTTCAAGGTCTGTAATCAAATTATTTAATTGCTCACTCGTATTTTCTTCATGGCCTAACAGATAACCTACACTTACTCCAAATATATCTGCTAGTTGCTGGGCTTTTTCTGGTTTTATCTGGCTTTCTCCGTTTTCCCAACTTTGTAATGTTCTTAGAGGTATACCATTATCTTTAGCAAAAGCTACTTGCGTAATTTTATCTCGTTTTCTCAATTCCTTTAATCTATTCATTTATATCAACACCTTTCAAAGAGTATTATATCACGTTTTCAAAATTCAAACGCAAAAAAATCGCATCTTTTTTTAAAAAATGATTGACAACGCAAAAAATAAGCGGTATAATTCAAGATGTAGCGCATGTATCTTGCGTTATGATTCAACACTTTTTAAATTATTCAACTGATATTTTCTAATAAAGGAGGTTTAGCACTATGAAAAATAACATGAGATTATTATTAGCCAAGCAACGTAAGAAAACTGCTGATGTTGCAGAGGCTACAGGAATTTCAAAAAGCACTTTAACGGCTTTGTACTATGAACGTGCAAAGAATCCAAGTCTTGATACGTTAAAAAAAGTATCTAGTTACTTGGCGTTACGCTGGATGAATTTCTAGATACGAAAGAATAGAAAGGAGCGAACTAATCGCAATACTACTCTACATTTACAGATTTTTCATGTGGTGCTTTACCACTGGGGATTGATAAACGATTCTAGCTAAATATTTGCTAGTGTAATTTGCTTGCTACCTATAGCAGTATCAAGGGTTTGTAGGGGTTCATATTCTCCGATTTTACCCTACTTTAATGCCTTACCTTGGTACTGTTTTAGGTGGCAAGCACGAGCAACAAGAAGAAAGGAGCGAACCAATGGAATTGGTTTATATGGACGGCAAGAAAGAGCCGTATACACTGAGCAGTATCGTTGCAGACTGCGCTGAAATTAAGCACAGACATTTGAAGATTTTGCTGAATAAGCACCGAGAGGACTTTGAAAGTTTCGGAAAGGTGCAATTTAAAATTTCACCTTCAGAGAGTGGGCAAAATGTACGGGATTATATTTTGAACGAGCAACAAGCAACATTGCTGATCACTTACTTACAAAATACAGAACCCGTAAAAGAGTTTAAGAAGAACCTAGTCAAAGCATTCTTTGAAATGCGTGACGAACTTTCTAAACGCTATCTTCAAAGGGAACTGGAAAAGCCAAAGCGCAAGACCTTAACCGAAGCCATCAAATCATGGGAGAAAGCGCCCAAGCATGCCTATAGTACACTTACAAACTTACTGCTAAAGGGAGCTACAGGGAAAAACAAGTCTCAACTCATGCAAGAGCGAGAAAGTGAAAACGGTATTGACAGTTTAACAAGCGCGGAACTGACAAACTATCAGCGTTTGGAAGATATGGCAATAGCGATGATTAACTTGAATAGGGGATATTCAGAAATTAAGGAATTAATTTTTAAAGTATAGGAGTATAGAAAATGGAAAATGAATTTAAGACAGTTACAAATGCCAAAGGGTTAGAAATTCCTAAGTATTCCAAGGATTTTAAAAAGCTAGTTGAGAAAGACAGACAACTAGCCGAATATCTTTGTATGAATTACGAGAACTTGGGAAGTGAAGACTTGGGCGCATTTCTTGAAACGGTGGAGCAGGGATTCAGCTGGATTCTGGATCTTATCGAAAGTAAGGATTTGCTTTATAAACCAAAGTCAGGTAGTAATCATGCAAAAAGAAAAATAAAAAAAATCACTTGCTCAAATTTTTAGACGAGGCGAGCAAGCGACAAGATTAAGGATATAGAAATTTTTTCTATGCTTTGATTATAGCAAAAAATATCTATTCTATCAAATATCTAAAGAAAAACCGAAGTGCAGGCAAGCAATTAGAAAAGGTTTTGAAAAATGAGTGCTGTCACGGCGAGTCTAAGCACTTGTTTAGCAAAAATGTGGGTGATTACCCACGAAACATCACTACATGCGTCCGCCAACTAGGGGCAATCGCCCAGCGTTTGGAGTGGTGGTAATCGTGTATAGGAAACAGGAAAAAGGCACAGGAAAACAATATGACATTAAACATAAAGGAAATTCAAGAGCAAGGGGACAGACTTGGAGATGTGCTTCCCAGAATTGAATTAGTTAGACTGTTGAGCAATTCGCTGATAATAGCGAAAAATAACGGAGCAGATACTGCTATCTTATCTGAACAGACGACAGAGGGCTTGGTCGTTATTCGTGACCAGATGGAACAACTCTATAGAGAGTTGGACGGGATTGCAGTTTATCTCCTTAATTGTGAGAATTTTGAAGAATTGGGGTACAAGTCAGATGATAACACCAGATATAAGAAAAATGACACAAGCAGAATTTGATAACTTCATGGCTGATTTAAAAGTAAACAATCCGAATTTATTTCAGTTTATCGTTGATTTTATCAATAAAAAAGTAACCGTTCAAGAAGTTGAAGCTTTCCAAAAGATGGAGCCTGAAGTGCAACAGTTATATATTAAAAACTACAAAGCGAGGGCATAACATGAATGAACTAGATTTAAGCAATACACAGGCGCTTATTTTCACCGTGATTTTGATTGGCTTTCTCATGTATCTAAACCATCGAGACCGCAAAAAGAGCGCCCAACTGGAGCGAGAAAACAGGAAACTGGGAGAAAGACCTAGTGAGAGTTTAAGCCCTGACTATGGGCGATATATCCAACTTGCAAGCATTAAGCCGTGGAGGTGATGATATGTTTGAAAGAATGATTGAAGAAATTCAAATAAAAATATTAGAAGCCTTAGAACGTTACCTGAAAAGTCATGAGAAAATACCTCCCCGAATCATTGGGCTGATTTCCGCAAAACGAGTACAAGAAGAGTTAGATATAAAATACCTGACCTTGCAAAAATGGGAAAGAATGGGCTTGAAGCGTTATCAGCCTCCAGGAGACGATAGCAGAAAAGTTTATTATAAAGTGGACGAGATCCGTAAGTTTATGGGGGTGTGTGATGGCAAAGACTAAAATATATTTTTGGTTAAAAGTTGATAAGAAGTTTTTTGATAACCTTTTTATTAAACGACTTAAAAATATGCCTGGTGGCTACACTATGACAGTGATTTATATCCGTCTTATGTTGGAAAGTTTAGAAGATGATTGTATTTTGTACTATGAAGGATATTTTGATAGTTTGGTGCAGGAATTAGCTTTAAAGCTGGATGTTTCTGAAGATGATATCAATATGACGGTTGCATATTTTACAAAATGCGGACTAATTCAGATCGATGATGATGGCCATGCTACATTATCGCAAGCAAAAGCCATGGTTGAGAGTGAAACAAACTGGGCGAAATATAAGCGAGACCAAAGAAAAAATAGTCAAGATATACCAAAATTGGAGAATGTCCAAAGTAAAGAGACTTTTTCCAACTCATGTCCAACAGAGATAGAGAAAGAGAATAGAGTTAATAGTAAGAGTAATAATTTATATTTAGATAATATATTGTCGGGAAATCCCGACTTCACTTTTCCTACTTGGCTTGAAGAAACAGGTATAAAAGATTTAGAGAAAACAAAATATAAAGAACTTTGGATTCCTATTGTTTATCTGAATCAAGTAGCTAATAAGAGGTATAAGTTTGTTGATAAGACAAAAAGGCTTTTATTAGCACGATTCAAAGAAGGCTATACACTTGAAGATTTTAAACAGGTGATAGATATTAAAACGGCAGAATGGAAGGATAGTCCTGAATTTTCTAAGTATTTGAGACCAGAAACACTTTTTGGATCTAAGTTTGACGGTTATTTGAATCAAAAGCCTAAAACCATAAAAGGGAAGTCTGAAGATAACTTCCCAGACCTACCATTTTAGGAGTTGCAAGGATGAAGGAACAATTTAAAGAATTTAATAACAGAAAAATATCAGATAAAGTTTGTGATATTCATCAGGTAAATTACTGGGAAATTTCTATACCTGTAGCAGGGAGTTCAGAAAGAAAAATACAACCATTTTGCCCGGAGTGTGTGAAGGGAGAGATTAAACAAAAAGAGAAAGAACTATTACAGCGGTTTGATGATAGACAAACATATTTTAAAACTTATGATGTATTAATGCGTGATAGTACAATTCCTAAAGAGTTAAAAGGAGCGACATTTGATAATTTCTTTGTTAAGACTACAGAGGAAGGTCAGATGTTAGAGTTTGTAAAGGGCAAGCCCAGAAATACCTTGCAGGTATGACGGGAATACTTTAATCAGCGGTAGCACAGGAATAGGAAAAGTCATTTATCGCTTGCCCTGGCCAAAGAAATCAATGAGAGTTTCAGAGAGAAGAACGATCCTAAGAGTGTCTTATTTGTCAGTTTAACCGAGATTATCAAGCAGATAAAAGAAGGATGGGCATATGGAAGAAATGCAAACTTAACAGAGTATGAGGCAGTCAAAAAGTTGGTTGATGTTGATTTTCTAATTATCGATGACCTGGGGGCAAAAAATGGAACAATTACTCCTAAGAGCGACTGGGAACAGGATTTCTTGTTTGATATTATCAATAATCGAGAAACTACGATTTTCAACACGAATCTAGATAGCAGTGAATTGCGAACGGTTTACAACGCTAGAAACTCAAGTAGAATTTTGAAAGGTTTAGAGGGGAACACTTTTAAGGCTTTCACAATCAAAGATAAGCGATATACGATTAACACAGTGAGGGGAGAGAAAGGTTAATAGATATGGATGAAATGAAATTTTCAACAGAAAAAGGCTTTATTGTCTACGAAAAATGTGGTATAATAGAGATAGAAAAAGTTCCAAGATTTGGAGAGATAACTTTAGTCTACTCAGATGGGAAATTTACTCATCTAGTCAAAAAAGAAACTAAAAAATAAGTCTATTGAGAACAACTCAGGGGCATACCGTAAGCATATGATGCTAGTGGTATGCCCTTTTTGCTTGAGAAGAAAGGAGGTGAAGAAGATGACGGTAGATACTTCATTAGGGTATGTGGTAGCTAGTAAGTTTTCTATTGATCCAGAAAAAAGACAGAAAATATTTTCAAAATGTAAAAATGAAGATAGCAGTTTAGAAAGTGGGAACCATGAAATACTAGAAAAATATGCTGACGAAAATACAAAATCAACAGTTAGAAAAAATGATTTTAAAAGCTCGTAGAGTTCTAAAAGAAAAGCTAAGAGCTAAGAACTTTAGAAAAAATTATAAACAACGAGGAGCAATAAAGAGATAAAGGAGGGTAAAATGAGTTTAACGAGTGATTTAGCAAATGAAATTGCTAAAACTTTGGAAGCTTATTCTGAAGAAGTTGAAGAACAGATAGATTTAATTGCTGAAGAGGTTACAAATGAAGCAGTGAATGAATTGAAACAAACAAGTCCTAAAAGATATGGGAAATATGCGAAAAATTGGCGCTTTAAGAAAAATTCTAAAGGTTCTTTTGTAATCTATAATGCAGATCCAACATATAGATTAACTCATTTATTAAAACATGGACATGTATTAAGAAATGGGGGACGTAGCAAAAGCAATTCCTCACATAAAACCAGTAGAGGAAAAAAATAAAAGAGAAATTTGAACAAAAAAAATAAAAATAGGCAGATAATCTAAAAAAATAAGATAAAGGGGTATAAAATGGCTAAAAAATTTAGTTTGGTAGAAAAGTATGTAAGAAGTAGAGGAATGAGTATCGATGATAAAAATTCAAAAACAGGTTTAATATTATCACAAGATATAACAAGTATCTATGAAGTTCCTGAAGAAGGAAAAAGAATTAGTGGATCTTGTTAATGTGATTGAGCATACGGGTACTGGTGGAACATATGAAACTGTAGGTTTTGACGATGAACATCTATCAGAACTTGAATCAGAAGAGTTTAGAGATAGTAAAAGTGTAGAACTTAGAAAAAAACAGATTAGAACCAAGTTTGAACACAAGACATTTTCAGGCCGTATTTCCTTATCGTCTGAACAAGTTGATGATGGAGAATATAATATATCAGACTTCTTAAGTAACAAAAATTACCCGTCTTTGTCGTAAAACTCGTAATATTGAAATTGGAAAAATTCTAAAAGAAGCACCTGAAAAAAATGTTTCTAATTTTGACGAATTGAAAGATACAATAAACGATTTGAATCCCGAACGTCATAATACTCTTGTATTAAGTCAGTCACTATTTAAGTTTTTAGATAAAGAGAAATCTAGCGATGGAAATTATATTTTTAAAAATTAACAAGAAGGAACAATACTCAGAAAACTTATATGTAGATGATGTTATTGTTGTATCTGATGAAGTGCTAGGAGTAAAAAGGCGATAAAGTTGCTTTCGTTGGGGATTTGTATAATTTCGATACTTTATTTGAAAGAAACAAAAAAATAGCTTACGGTGGGTAAGTGAATCTGTTATTTATGGAATGAGTTTAATGCTTTATACTCGTTTCGTTGTAAAGAAAAATTGAAGCGGATTGCGCTTTTCTTTATAAAATGGAATTAGGAGATAGGGGATGGATATTAGAGAAGTATTATCAACATTAGAAAATCTTGATGATAAAAAAGATAAGATTGCAAAAGCAAGAACAAAGTTGGAAGAAAAAAGAAAAACAATTACTGGAGAGAAGAAGGTTTCATTTGATAATATTGATTCTTTTTTTGAGGATAATGCTACTTCCTTAGAACAAGTTACTAACATGAGTGAATCAATCAATCTTTTAGAGAAAGAGTATGATACTTATTTCTGGGAGGCAAAGGCAGCGATATTTGAATATATCTTTAAAGAGACTAAGCGAAGAGCTGAAGAAAAGAAAATCTATAAACGTTACCAGAAGAAACTTAGGATAATTTTAGATGCCTACGATGAAATTCAAGCACTAAAGAAAGATGTAGAAGAAATACATAAAGGCGTAGTTGGAGAAATAACTCAGGAGCATTCTCTTGCAGTATATCGGACAGAAGTAAATCCAACAAGTATCCTTCCGTTCTTAAATCCTGATGTCAGTGGGCATATGAATTTTTCTAAGGAATATCGTGAGATTAAAGAGTATTTAGGTAAAGAGTAATTCATTAGAAACAAGGCTGATTTGAATATCAAGAAATTGATAGCTATATCAAAAATGGCCTTGTTTTTAATTTCAGTAAATTAGTTTCACAAAATGAAGAAAGCATAAACTAAAACAGAGTATAGGCTTGGAAGTCATGTATATCAGTAAGTTACAGAATGGAGTGAGTTTCACAGAATGTAAGATAAGAGAAACTGGGGAATAAATTAGAGGGAAACCTCTTTAGATTGTCTTATTGAAGAGCTATCAAACTAAAAACAATGATACCTGGTAAGTAGAGTGTTGAAAGGCTTTTGGCGCTTTTTGTTAGATTGACTGAATGCAACAGAAGAAAATTTAAAAATCGAAGTGGAGGTACTTGACTATGTATGACCTTAGTAACAGAGACTTGGACGGGATTGATAATGAATTAGAAAGATATAGAACGCTTGCTAATAAAATTTACTTGAGAAGACAAGAGTTGATACATAACAAGAAACATGGGAATGAAACGTATATTAGATCTCAGGGCAATAAAGTTTCAAGTCCTACTGAAGATACTATAATTAGAATTGAAGAAGATTTAACCTTAAGATATCTGGAGGGTTTTAAATTAATTGTAGATACCTTGATGGACAATCTGATTGATACTGATTTAGTCATCTTTAAAATGAGATTTTTTTAAATGATGGTATGACTTGGGAAGAAGTAGCAGAGAATCTAAATAAAAACTACTCGTTATATAAATAGTAGAAGAAAGGTAATCGCTAAAAAGATTTATAGAACTGAAAGGATATTGACTCTCCCCACGTTGAAAAAAAATTTTTTTGAATACTTTGGGAACCGGTGAAGGGAACTTTTTCCAAGTCGGAGACCTCTAGACAAAAAGGGGGTAAAAACTAATAGATTTAGGATGAAAGGCTTTATTTTTTTAAGAAAAAAATTATAGAAAGGTTCAAATAAATTGTTACAAGGGATATATTTTTAATTGGCAACCCTGAAAATAAAAAAAGATTGACATCTAATTTTTTTAATGTTTTTATACTATGAGTGAAGTTACTATTTGAAATAGATAGAAACAAAAATTCTTGAACATGTAAATTACTCAGATAAAAACAAATTGCTCAGATAAAAACGAATTGCTCAGATAAAACAATAATATAAATTGCTGAATTTAACCTTGATTACTATTTTTCAAGAGAACTTCTATTTTTAAGTGCTTCAAACTAAACAATGGAATAATTTCCATGTTTAATTTTTTGACGATCAAAGGAGCAATCTCTATGCTTAATTTTATTAAAGTACTTGCAGTTTTTAGTGTTAGTTTATATTTTATTCCTTCTTGCCTTGGGTGTGCCCATTTCGTTAATTTTTGCATTATCGATTTTATTATTTATTGTCACATTTGTAATCATTATAACTGTGGTTATTCTAGTGATTAAAGATAAGATGAAGCGTAACAACTAACATTTTCTTCCCTCAGAAATTATCTGAGGGTTTTTCTTTGTGTCTTATGGCTATGCTGTGGAAGATATGCTATAGTATAGTATTTTGAAACTAGAATAGGACGACACGACTTCTAAATCCTTGTTAGAAATTTGATTTGACTTTCCTAATAGACTTGTTCATATCTTATTTCAATCTACTATATTACCAGGTAATAAAAAAGCACGATTGACCGTGCTAGTTTCTTGCCTGCTGAACTCATCATATAGTATAGTGTCTCCTTTGAGGGGCTTTTTTTGTGAACATTTTTAGGAACTTTTAAAGAATTTAAAGGAAATATAAGGAAATGTGATTTTAAAGAAAATCAGCAATATCAAGGCTTTAGCATACTAATGAAATATAAAAATCAAGCGGTAGCGGAATAACTCAAAATGTGATAAGATAGGGGTATGAATCTGAAAGTGAAACAAAAAATACCATTAAAAATCAAGCGCATGGGAATTAATGGTGAGGGAATCGGCTTTTATCAAAAAACATTAGTCTTTGTGCCTGGTGCTCTCAAAGGAGAAGATATCTATTGTCAGATTACTTCTATTAAACGTAACTTTGTTGAGGCAAAATTACTGAAGGTCAACAAGAAGTCTAAATTTCGAGTTGTGCCAGCTTGTACTATTTACAATGAGTGCGGAGGCTGCCAAATCATGCACCTGCATTATGATAAGCAGCTGGAGTTCAAGACGGACTTGCTTTATCAAGCGCTGAAAAAATTTGCCCCTAGAGGATATGAAAACTATGAAATTCGTCCGACAATTGGTATGCAGGAACCAAAATATTACCGTGCTAAGTTACAATTTCAGACTCGAAAATTTAAGAATCAGGTCAAGGCGGGCTTATATGCACAAAACTCTCACTATTTAGTAGAGTTGAAAGACTGCCTGGTACAAGACAAGGAAACCCAAGTGATTGCTAATCGTCTAGCGGAATTACTTACTTTTCACCAAATTCCAATCACGGATGAGAGAAAAGTTCTAGGTGTTAGAACTATTATGGTTCGACGAGCAAGAAAGACTGGACAGGTTCAGATTATTATTGTTACAAATCGTCAGCTTAATTTTACCCAACTAGTGAAAGACTTAGTTAAAGATTTTCCAGAAGTTGTGACAGTAGCTGTGAATACAAATACAGCTAAAACCAGTGAGATTTATGGTGAAAAGACAGAGATTATCTGGGGACAAGAGAGTATTCAAGAAGGTGTACTCGATTATGAATTTTCACTATCCCCTCGCGCTTTCTATCAACTAAATCCTGAACAAACAGAACTCCTCTATAGCGAGGCAGTAAAAGCGCTGGATGTTGATAAAGAAGACCATTTGATTGACGCTTATTGTGGAGTTGGAACGATTGGATTTGCCTTCGCAAAGAAAGTTAAAACACTCAGAGGTATGGATATTATTCCAGAAGCCATTGAAGATGCCAAGCGAAATGCTAAAAGAATGGGATTTGACAATACTCATTATGAAGCTGGAACGGCAGAAGAGATTATTCCTCGTTGGTACAAGGAAGGCTACCGAGCAGATGCTCTGATTGTGGACCCACCACGTACAGGTCTGGATGATAAGTTATTAGATACTATTCTTACTTATGTACCAGAAAAAAATGGTTTATATTT
>BNJS01000673.1_pt1 | contig 134404 bp, 142 predicted proteins | sample 8540461 | NCBI WGS metagenome assembly BNJS01 (sample SAMD00202454, study PRJDB9452) | human saliva metagenome | isolation source: human saliva | place: Japan
GACTGGTCTATAGAAGGGCAAAAATACACTAATGCTAAACCAAGCGGCATTCTCTAACTGGGTAGGCGGTGGAGCTAATAACTTGGGTTGGTTAGTAGGAGTGAACTATAATTTCACCTTACCAAAAAGACAAAGACCTTTTGGGAAAATAACATTATCCTAGGATACGGAGAAATAATACCCAAGGATTAGGAAACAGAAAAACGCAGGATAATATCAATATCAGCACCAAACTATGGTAGAGCTATCTCTAAAAACTGGTATGCATCTGCTGGAGCAAGCTTTCTTTCTCAGTTTGACAATGGATATGCTGATGGGAACAATCCCAAGCGCTGCGAAAATCTCAAGCTTTATGGCGCCAGGATACCTGAATATAGGTGCTGGTTTTACTTATAAACCAAATGAGGATTTTACACTTACTTTTGAGACCTGCTAACGCAAGAATGACTTTTTGTTTTAGACAAAGATTTACAATACAAAGGAAACTACGGACTTAAAAATGATGGAGACAGCATGCTGTTCCAGTTTGGGTTCTATGCAGATGCTTCTTATAAAGTGAAATTGATGGAAAACATCCATTTGACAAAACAAAAGCTTGGTTGTTCTCTAACTATCTAGACCACCCAGAAAAGAATCGCAATGGGATACAGCGGAATTCTTAATTTGAAAATCAACAAGTATATTTCGTCTAACATCACGCTGGATCTAGTGTATGACCACAATCAAATCAGAAAAACTCAGCTGAAAACAGACCCTTGGACTTGGGATTCGCTTACAATATCAGCAATGGTGTGAAAAAAAGCTGACACATCAAGAAACGCTGACTGGAAAGCGAAAACTAAAATATCATCAACTGAAAAATAAGATTTATCCAAAAGGGTAAATCTTATTTTGTAATATTAGTGGAATGCTAAAAAAATTAATTTAAACAATAAATCAAAAATGAAACCAAGTTTTATTTTTCTTGCCGTTGAGTAATGATAAATACAGCTATATGCTATTGCTTGATACAGGAGAAATTATAGAGTATGAAAAACGGAAAAGAAATAACAAAAATTTGGAGATTATGGATTTGTTTAAACAATATTATCTTAAACTTAATCAAAGAGTTTGTTTACCTGATGAAATAGAAGGTTTTTCAGTCCAAATGAATTGACGAAGAACTATCTTGCAGACCAAGATAAAAATCCTAAATATAGAAAAATCATATTGATGATTATTTAGCAGTGCTACAAGAAAAATTTGTCAATTAAAAATTGATAAATCCAGATTAGGAGAAGGAACATATATACTTAAAATTTTTTTAAAGAAATTAGAGAAGAAATTTCTTATGATGGTTCTCAGAATATGAAATTTCCCATTATCATTCTATATGGCGAGTATATCCGAGAATTATGCCCACAGAAAAAAATGGTGTGTGAAACGAGATTATAATGTGCTGGGGGAGGAGTATTACTATCCTGCACTTGAGGATGAAGATATTAGAGATTATGTGCAGGAAATGCTATATAATGAGGGGGATGATAAAATATTTTAACTTTCCAATATTTGCTGGATATGGCAGAGATAATAAAAATGAGTAAAAAGTTCTGTTTTTAGGCATTTTTATAATAAGATGATATTATCATAATACATCATAAAACCACAAGATATGAAACAAGAAGTGTATTTATGTGAGCAAAAAGGAACAACTTTCATCGTGGTTGATACCGAAGAGAATATTCAACAAAGCTATTGAAAGAGATAAAGATGAAAAATAGAAGTGAATTTGTAAAAATACTTACAAAGGAATGACCCATCAGGATTTAATGAATTCAGAGCCAGAAAAACTGAACCCATCCAAAGACAAGATAAAAGAACCTTTAGGAATTAGTTTTTCTAGGAGTAGAGGAAACAGATGTAGAATATTTAAATAGCCAAGTAGAGCATTTAAATATTAATAAAATCAATATCCGAGATAGCAAACTTGATATACCATTGCCTGAGCATATTACAGATAATGTGAAAAACTTTTTTCTGTGGAGGAAAAAGTAAAAAGGAGTAATAGACTTTGGATTTATATAAAAATTTAGAAGAAATTAATATCTTGGATTGGGATACGAAAAATAAAATTCAAAAATGATTCAAAGAAAAATAATATTAGAAAACTAGTTGTATGGTATCATAAACCCAAAGAAAAACACTCAAAAACATTGATAGAGTTTTTTTATAATTTGGAAATATTAGAAATAAATTCATACCAATATAGAGACTTTGGAAGGAATAGAAAATCTTAGGTTTTTTTAAAGGAAATAGAAATACAATATGGACGAAATCTAAAGCAAATAAATTATCTCAATGAATGTAAAAAGCTGGAAAAAGTCTTTTTTTAATAATTGTAAAAAGATAGAAGATATGGAAAAAACTGCACCAGCGCGAGGGATTATATATTCGGAAAAGCAGCCTTGTCAGGATAGATAATGTCAATATAATCAAATTCTTACAGCTTGGTGAGCCGTAATATATTTTGTGTTCTTTTTCCTATCCAATAAATTTTCATAAAATAAAATAAAAAAATCTTCTTGCTTAGTAGAAAAAAATAATTATCTTTGCACTCTCAAAAGGGAGAATAATTTTAAGTTTAAAAAGTAATGGAGCAGTAATGCTACCTCTTACAAGAAAAAGTATATAAAAATGAAAAAGAACATTCCAACCATCAGAAAGAAAGAAGAAACAAACATGGGTTTAGAGAAAGAATGTCTACACCTAATGGTAGAAGAGTTTTAGCTGCAAGAAGAGCAAAAGGAAGAAAAAGATTGACAGTTAGCGAAGCAAGAGCTAAAAGATAATCTGTCTTCTGAAAAATAAAATAATAGTGTCTGAAAGAATCTGTCTTTTGGACATTTTTCGTTATTATAACTGTCAGTTATATTTAAAATTTTTAATATTAGATTTAACCTTTCGCAAAAAATCATCAAACAAATAGAAAACCAATGAAGGTAAAAAGATGAAGATATTATCCTTCTCATGCAAAGTGCTGAAAAGTCAAGAAAAAGGACTTCGTATGATGATGAATGCATATCAGAGTCGGTTGTATTGGCATATTCGTAGGCTGGTCGATGATGAAGATGCCGCAAAGGATGTTTTGCAGGAAACTTTTATCAAAGTCTATCAGAATTTTTTTCACAATTCAAGAAAAGATAGCCAGCTCTACACATGGCTCTATAGGATAGCGTCTAACGAGGCTCTGCAATATCTGAATAAGGTGAAAAAAATGCAGAAAACGGAGCAGGATGCAGATGTCTATCTAGAAAACCAAAAAGCAGAAAATAGCGGGAGAAATGCAGATGAGATAGAAATTTTACTGCAAGATGCGATACAAAAAAACTACCAGGAGAAACAACGGATGGTTTTTTCACGCTGAGGTATTATGATGACCTGCCATATGAGGAGATTAGCAAGATTTTGGATATGTCAGTAAGTACACTGAAAACCAACTATCACTATGCGAAAAGCAAAAATAGAACAGTATATTTTTAGACCATAGCGAAGAATTTTTAAAAATGAAAAAAATAGATATAGAAAAATGGGAACGAAAAACGCCTGAACTGCCAGAAAACTTTTTTGAGGAAATGCAGGAAAAAGTTTTGGATAAAACAGTAAGGGTAGAAAAACGACCAGTGAAAAGATTTAAAATAAAACCCAGCGTGGGCTTCTGCAGCTGCGATAGCGGTGGTTTTTGGGATTTCGTTTTTGTAAATGTCAAGAATAAAAAAATGTGGAAAGTGGCACAAAAACCCTCAGATGGTTCAGACTGAAAATCATTCAAATCTAAATCAAGAGCAAAACACTGAATCTCAAACAGATATTGTAAATCAAGAAGCGGTAGAGAATCAACCCCTATACAGAACCGAAAAACATCTTTCGCAGGGCAGAGTTCTGATGCTGTTTCTGAGCAGAAAATAAAAATCTTTCTACGAAACTCAAAATGGAAGAGGTTCTAAATGTCATGAGTGAAGAGGAACTTCAGGAGCTGACTAGTAATTATGAACAAGACACCTTTTTGGATTTATATTAATTAAAATTTTAAAAAAATGAAAAAAATATTTTTTATTAGCCATATCTTTTTGGAATGCTGGTTTCTGCACAAAAAGAACAATGGAAAACACCACGAGGACAAGAAAAGCTATATTCATGATTTTTGAAAAAAATGACACATGAAGAGAAAATGGCTTTTCATTCAGCAGTTGAGTGTTAATAAAATCATCAAAGAATTAGAGCTTTCTGGTGAGAAAAAGATACTGTGGAGAAACTTCTTAGTGAATATCTTAAAGCGCAAAGGGAAATAAAAAGCTTTTTAAACCTATGGGTGCTCATGAAAACCTGACTGATGAAGAGGCTTTTAAGAAAGATAAACCTTGGTTTTGAAGTTGCTCAAAAGGTTTTTGGATAACAGAAAATTTTATTCCAAAAAAATTATTGGAACACCTTTCTCCACAGCAGGTTTTTGAAAATTTATAAAATAGAAAAAGATATCAAGGATTCCTTTAAGCATAAACACGATAAAGACAAAACATAAGACTAAATAAATTTATACCAAAAAGAGATTGATTTTTTTCAGTCTCTTTTTTTGTTATCTTTGCAGGATACTGATTTTTTGAAATGAAAAATATAAGAAATTTTTTTGCATCATTGCACATATTGACCACGGTAAATCTACCTTGGCAGACCGACTTTTTGGAGTATACTAATACAGTGACACAGAGGGAGTTGCAGGCGCAGACTCTTGATGATATGGATTTGGAAAAGGAGCGAGGAATTACCATAAAATCCCACGCTATCCAGATGGACTACGAATACAAGGGCGAAAAAAATATGTCCTTAACCTTATCGATACTCCCTGGGCATGTGGATTTCTCGTATGAAGTTTCGCGTTCTATCGCGGCGTGCGAAGGAGCTTTTGCTGATTGTAGATGCGGCACAAAGTATTCAGGCTCAGACTATTTCCAATCTTTATTTGGCATTAGAAAACGATTTGGAAATTATTCCAATTTTGAATAAAATAGACCTTCCTTCGGCAAATCCTGAGGAAGTTACGGATGAAATTGTCAATCTTTTGGGCTGTAAAACCAGAGGATGTTCTTCGTGTTTCTGGGAAAAACAGGAGCAGGTGTGAAAAGAACTTTTTGGAGCAGATCGTGGAGAGAATCCCAGCACCAGAGGGTGACCCAGATGCACCGCTGCAGGCATTGATTTTTGACTCTGTGTTTAACCCATTTAGAGGAATTGAGGCTTATTTCAAAGTGGTAAATGGAAGCATCAAGAAAAGGACAGAAAAGTGAAATTTATGGCTACTGACCGCACCTATGATGCCGATGAGGGTGGGAACTCTAAAACTAAAACAAGCGCCTAAACAAGAGATAAAAATGTGGAGATGTGGGCTATATCATTTCTGGGATAAAGGATGCCCGTGAGGGTGAAAGTAGGGGACACTATTACTTCCACTGAAAAACCCAGCTCCTGCACCGATAGAAGGTTTCGAAGAGGTGAAACCGATGGTATTTGCGGGGATTTACCCGATAGAATCAGAGGACTTTGAGGAGCTTAGGGCTTCATTAGAAAAACTAAGGCTGAATGATGCTTCGCTTGTTTTTCGAGGCGGAAAGTTCGGCGGCGCTGGGCTTTGGTTTCCGATGTGGTTTCCTTGGAATGCTTCACATGGAGATAGTTCAGGAGCGTCTTGACAGGGAATTTGGGATGAATGTAATCACTACCGTTCCCAATGTATCTTACCACGGCTACACCAAGAAAGAACCAGATGTTCCTATCCTCATCAATAACCCATCCGAGATGATGGACCCTACCACGATGGACAGAGTGGAAGAGCCGTATATAAAGGCTTCTATCATCACTAAGTCTGACTTTTGTGGGAGCAGTGATGACGCTTTGTATAGAAAAACGAGGCGAAATCGTTAATCAGTCTTATTTGACTTCTGACCGAGTGGAATTGATTTTTCAATATGCCGTTATCAGAGGTGGTGTTTGATTTTTTTATGACCGATTAAAAATCTATTTCCAAAGGATATGCATCGTTTGACTATCATCCCAATAGGCTTTCCGTCCATCTAAATTGGTGAAAATGGATATCCTTATCAATGGTGATATGGTGGATGCGCTTTCTTCCCTGATACACGATTCCAACGCCTATAACATCGGTAAAAATGTGCGAGAAAACTTCGCGAACTGATACCGAGACAGCAGTTTGACATCGCGGTTCAGGCGGCTCTGGGAACTAAAGTAATCGCCCGAGAAACCATAAAAGCCCTTCGTAAAGATGTAACCGCAAAATGCTATGGTGGTGACATCTCTCGTGAAGAAAAACTCCTTGAAAAAAACAAAAAGAAGGAAAGAAAAAAATGAAACAAATTGGGCGTGTAGAAGTTCCTCAGTCTGCATTTATGGCGGTGCTGAAAGCTGAATGATTAGAAATAAATAAAAAAACTTAATATGAATAAAATTAAGAAAGGGATAACAGCCTTGTTACTAATGGCAAATTTGCTGTCTTGTACTTCGGTGAAAAGTCAGTTCTAAAAAAATAATTTTGATTACTCTGCTCTGAAAGAAAATGCAGAATATACTGTGCATAAAAGTAAATGGGAGTAAAATAAAAAGAATTCCAATTTATAAAAGAGCAAGAAGACGAAATCATAGGAGTAGTAGATAAAGAGCAACAAGTAATTAGTAAAGATGAAATTCAGAAAATTTCAAAAATGAGCGAAGGAAAGACTATATTACTTGTAGTAGTAGGCGTTGGTCTGGCTATTTTTATTCCTGCTTATGTAAAATAATAAGCCAGTTTTGTAGAGTGAAAAAACTCTAAAATTATATAAATATATTTTATGTTTAGTAAAGAGGCTTTGTCAGAGATAGAAAATCTGATTTCAGTAAAAGAAAAATAGTAATCGTTACCCATTACAATCCTGATGGAGATGCCATCGGGAGTAGTCTTGGGCTTAAGCATTTCCTTAGGAATAGAGGCGTAGAGGCGGAAATCATCGTTCCCAATGACTTCCCAAAGTTCCTAAAATGGATGCCCGAAGCCAAAAAAATAACCATCGCAGAGTATAAAAAAAGAAAAGCCATAGAGCTGATAGAAGCGGCGGATGTGGTATTTTGCTTGGATTTTAATACTTATACAAGGATAGGAATGGTAGGCGACTGGGTAAGCAATTCCAAAGCCGTTAAAATCCTCATAGACCATCACCAGCAACCTGGTGAGTTTGATTTTGTCTATTCTGATACCAATATTCCTGCTACTTCGCAGATGGTTTATCATTTTATAGAAGCGCTGGGACAGGAAAATTTAGTTGATGAAAATACCGCAAAATGCTTATATACAGGGATAATGACAGATACAGGAGGTTTTCGGTATCGTTCCACAAGTGCGACTACACACAGAATTATCGCGAATTTAATAGAAAAAGGTGCAAATCCTGCCGAGATTAGTTCTAACACTTGGGACATAATACGGTGAGCCGACTGAAACTGCTTTCCTTGATTTTTAGGGCGAGTGGAATTGGTTAAAGATAATGAAGTAGTTGTTCTTTGGCTGAAAACGAACCGAACTGCAAAGAATTTGGCTTTGAAAAAGGAGATACTGATGGCTTTTGTAAATTATGGATTGAGTCTCGCTGGTGTGAAGGGTTTCGGCTTTCTTTATGGAAGACCTTTATGAAGATTTTATCAAAATATCTTTCCGCTCCAAAGAAGATGTAGATGTCAATCAGTTCGCTAGAAAAATATTTTCAATGGTGGCGGACATATCAACGCTGCTGGAGGAAAATATCTGAGATCTCTGGAAGAGACAATATCAGACTTTTAAGGAAAATTGTAGAAAAAGAAGGAATATAAAAAAAGCTGCCATATTTGGCAGCTTTAATTTTTATGCGTTTTTCAGTTTTGCGATTACATCGATACCTCCTGTGGTAATGTCTCCTATTTTTGCAGAGAACTTCTGTGCCGATTGGCAAGAAAACATCCATCCTAGAACCGAATTTGATGAAAGCCCAGCTCGTGCCCTGCTTTTTGCATCATCGCCCACTTCTGAATACATTACGATTCTTCTCTGCAACATATCCTGCAATCTGTCTGAATACTACCTTTTTGGTTGGTTAGAGTATCCACAGCTATCGTTGTTCTTTCGTTTTCTGTGGAGGATTTTCTCGTTTCCAAGCCATCAGGTATTTCCCAGCGTGGTATTTTTCTGTAGGAAACTTTTTCCTGTCACTGAGATATCTGCATATATGTACATTGAGAGCGACATGAAAATAGAAATCTGAAGGCATTTTGTTTTCAAAACTTCGTCTTCTTCTACTTCTTTTTATCATCACTACCTTTTCCCATCAACAGGCGCAACTACAGTGTCTGTATGTTCTGAAAATATTTCTGTTTGGAACTCGGAAAAACCAAACAACCAAGCAGAATAAAATAAGTAAAGGCAGGGTTACCAATACCGAATATCTACCAAGAAAAATGCGAAATGGCAGATAACAAGGTTAAAACCAATAAAGAAACGATAATAGTCCCTTTTCCTTCTCTATGAAGTGTCATAAGTTTTATGTATTTTAAAATTCAAGTTTTTCTGATAATAAAATATAAATATATCACAGGCGCACATAGGATGAAACTATCCAATCTGTCCAGTACACCGCCATGCCCAGGGATAATGTTTCCGCTGTCTTTCACGCCGAAAGTTCTTTTCAGCTGACTCTCTATCAAATCTCCAAGGGGCGCAAAAATAGAAACAAGAAGTCCTACGATAATCCAGTTTCCTCTCAGTTCAGGCATGTTTTTGTTCAATGAAAAATCCTAAAATCAAAGTGCAGATTACTCCACCAGCAAAACCTTCCCAAGTTTTTCGGGCTGATTTTCGGAGCCATTTTATGTTTCCCGAACATTCTTCCAGCAAAATACGCAAAACCATCACTGCTCCATATTAGCGTAAATAAGACAAAAGTCTCCCAGCCGAAATGTTTTTCGGAGTAATTAAACATAGGAAGCCCTAATGCAAATGAAAATGAGAGAAACACATAAATTACGATGAATATCAGTTTCCCATTGTCATAATAAAGTTCATTCGGGTATTTGAATAAAGTAAATGAAGCAATGAAAAACTAAGGGCAATACCCAAAAGTTCTTGGATATTAAAAGATAAAAGTAGAAAATCATGATTTAGGAATCTTATCCCAAATCTATAAAAACGATGAATCCCACTGGGAAAACTATCCATTTCCACCAGCCTTCACCGAATTTCATTATTTTAATTGCTTCCCAAGCACCTACCACCACAAAAAAATAAAATCAAAAGAAAAGGTATAAGTACTCTTGTTTTACATCAATATTTAGGAAATCTTTTAAGTAAACAGAGCCGAAAATGGGTAGTGCATAGAAAAACGACCAAACCATAGACTGCTCCAGAAATAGTACGCTGAATTAAATTCTTATCCAAAAATTAGTAAATTTAAAAAAATTAATCTTCGAGCAAAAAGTAAGAAAAGTTTTGGATATTTCTTGTTTGGATTGTCTAAATTTGATTTTCCTCCACTTATTGATGTTATTTTTAATATGGCTTTTTCCGTTTTATTCTTGCCATGGCTTCACTGAGATCTTCCACTATCTGCGAAACATTGGCCATGATGATGATTTTTCGGGAAGCATCTGATTACTAAAATGCAGTATATTATCACTCGAAAGCACGATTTTTTTCCATCAAAAGCACTTAAATATTCACAAGTGATAAACGCAGCATCATTTTGTTTGCATAGAAGCTCTGTATAAGGCGTTTTCGTAACATCTAAGAATTTTTGTAAATCCTCATCACAGCAGAAAACAGAAGTTATATTTTCAGAATCTATGATTTTCATGAAGAATAGGAAGAGCTTCAGCTTCATTTCCACAATAGTTAAAAAACACCTCCTGAGAGAGTGAATAATTGAGCGAATTTATAATCAACATCAGCATGCTTTTAGTGTATCTCCATAATCAAGAAGACCCTTGAGGAGATTTATTTTTTCTTCGCCACCGAAGATTTTACCGATTAAATTTTTAAAAAAAGCTCAATTATAATGCGAAAAATTATATTTAAATAGGTCACGAAGTTAATAATAATTTTGAATAAATCAAAAAAACAAACAGGTTTTCATATAAGAATTGATAAACAAAATTGATATTATTTGAAATCAAATAACGAAGAATTTTTGTAAAAAAAGTATAAATCTTTCAGTTTTTATAAATAAAAAACCTCTCTAATTTTTATAGAGAGGTTTGATTTTAAATTATGATTGAGAATCTTTTAATTCATCATTTTCGGAAGGTTTTTCTTCCTCTGGAATGTCAGTCACAGGGAGGAGCAGAATTTTCTGCTGGAGTAGGATTTTGTTCCTCTTTTTTTAGATGTTTCAGCAACTTCTGGTTCCCATGCTCTCTTTCCGAAGATTTCTTCCAAGTCTTCCTTGAAAATCACTTCTTTTTCAATGAGTTTATCCGCTAGAGCCTCTAACTTTTCTTTGTTTTCAGTTAAAATTCTGATGGCTCTTTGGTATTGATTTTCAATGAGTTTTGGATATTTCTTCATCTATGGTCTTTGCTGTATGCTCTGAATATGGTTTCCCAAAGTTATACTCAGACTGTCCAGAGCTGTCATAGTAAGAAATATTTCCTATTTTGTCATTCAGACCATATATGGTAACCATAGCTTGAGCTCTTTTGGTTACTTTTTCCAAGTCAGAAAGCGCTCCAGTAGAGATATTATTATATACAACCTGCTCAGCGGCACGCCCTCCTAGTGTAGCACATTTCATCTAGCATTTGTTCTGTAGTGGTCAGCTGTCTCTCCTCAGGAAGATACCAAGCCGCACCCAATGAACGCCCTCTAGGAACGATAGTCACTTTTTAGTAGTGGATTGGCATGTTCTGTAAGCCAAGATATGGTTGCGTGTCCTGCTTCATGGATGGCAACTCTTCTTTTTCAGAAGGTTTTATCGCTGTATTTTTCTTCTCCAAACCACCGATGATTCTATCCACTGCATCTAGGAAATCTTGTTTAGTAACACTTTCGTGTCTGTTTCTTGCAGCGATAAGGGCAGCCTCATTACATAAATTTGCAATATCTGCACCACTGAACCCTGGAGTTTGTTTTGCTAAAAATTCTTTATCAACAGATGGGTCAAGTTTGATTTTCTTTAAATGAACTTCAAAAATTTCTTTTCTTTCGTGGACTTCTGGAAGGTCTACATAAATTTCCTGTCAAATCTTCCCTGCTCTAAGAAGAGCCTTGTCCAAGATGTCTGCACGGTTGGTAGCCGCCATCACGATGACATTAGTATCCGTTCCGAAACCATCCATTTCTGTAAGTAGCTGGTTGAGAGTGTTTTTCTCTCGTCGTTAGCTCCACTGAAATTGCTTTTTACTTCTGGCTCTACCTATAGCATCTATCTCATCGATGAAATATAATCGCAGGAGATTTTTGCTTTTGCTTGGGACGAATAAGTCACGCACACGAGACGCTCCCACACCCACGAACATTTCCACAAAATCAGACCCAGAAAGCGAGAAGAAAAGGTACTCTTTGCTTCTCCTGCCACAGCTTTTTGCAAGAAGGGTTTTTCCTGTTCCTGGAGGGACCCTACAAGCAGCACTCCTTTCGGGAATTTTTACCACCTAATTTAGTGTATTTTTTCAGCATTTTTAGGAAATCTACCACTTCCTGCACTTCTTCTTTTTGCTCCTTCGAGACCTGCTACATCTTTAAAAGGTGATGACAGCATCTTTTCACTAACTAATTTGGCTTTAGAACGCCCAATGTTAAACATACCGCTGCTGCTTTCCACCACTGCCGCCACCCATTCTTCTGAAAAGAAAGTAGTAGAGCAGGGCAGAAAAAAACCAATCCACATAGCATGGAGATGAATGTACTCTTCATGGCGGAACCAGAATCTTCAAAATTGATTACATGTTTTTATCTCAGAATTGGTCTTTTTATTTCATGAAATCTTTCCTGAAGATATTTTAGATCTCCATAGGATAATTCCAAATCTGGATTTGCTCCTTGTGAAAAAGGAAGCATTATATCTTTTTGGTCTTCAGCTTTTTTCTTGCTTCAGATGTTAAGAATATATCAGCTTTGTGTGTGTCTCGGTATACTTTTATTTCTTTTTATCTTTCCTTGTTGCATTAAGCCGAAAAATGTATCCTCATCTACTGGTTTTACGGTAGAAGATGAGCTTTAGCATCGGATAAAAGAGCATTCCCAATGCAATGAGAATGACTACATAGAACCAATTAAATCCTTTGTTCATACATATATTTTTCTTAGTTAAATAAATTGTCTTGACTTTTCTATCACAGTGACTTTGGCATCACTCCAAAGGTCTTCTATATCATAGTATTCGCGGATATGTTTCTGGAAAACATGCACCACCACGGAGATATAATCTACTAAAACCCAAAGTGCATTTTCTTCGCCCTCGGTATGCCATGGGCGTTCTTTGAGATTCATTTCTTACTCTTCTCTCGATATTTCCTGCGATAGCATTTACCTGTGTGTTTGAATTTGCACTACAGATAATGAAAATAGTCAGCAGCGGCATTTTTCTATGTTGGTAAGATCCAAAATTCTAATATCCTCACCTTTTAGTGTCTTGGATACTGTCTATGATGGTGTTTATTAGAAGTTGTTTTTCTGATTTTATACTCATTTAGATATATATATTGTATTAGTTGCAAATTTATTCTTTTTTTACTTTAAATCAAAGAAATATTTTTTTATATTTATCCGTCATAAATTTATGAAGTGGATACATTATTTTTATATTCAGCAGTGCTCATCTACCAATGATGAGATTATCAACTCTACTAAAAAGCCATGATGGTATCAGGGAACTGACGCTCTACACCTTTGACCAAACTAAAGGAAGAGGGCAGTATGGTAACACTTGGGATACGGCACCGAACCAAAATTTGGCTTTTTTTCTATGGCTTTTGCTGCAAAATGAAGTTTCGCAGATCGGATATCTTATTCAATTTCCATACCGCAAACATTTTTACGCGATTTTTATTGCCAAAAAGACAGAAACAAAAGTAGAAGTAAAAGTGGCCTAATGATATCATCATCCATCACAAAAAGGTGTCAGGAATGCTCATCGAGAAAAAGAAGATAGGGAATAATGTCTATTTTTATAGTTGGTATAGGGCTAAATCTTTTTGCAGCGAAATTTCCAAAATCTCCCAAAAGCAGGCTCTATTCTTACCCAAACGAAAAAGGAATTTGACCTAGAAAACTGGACAAAAGAAATGCACGCATTTTAGAAAAAGTTTTTGAGCCCGTTTCTTCGGAAGAAAATATTAGACCAATATCATCATTTTTTATTTAAAAAGATGAAGTTTCTGTTTTTGAAATTGGCAAAATAAGACAAAATGGCATAATCAAAAAAAGTAGATGAACAAGGTTATCTATGGATAGACCTTGAAAAATGAAGGTCTGAAAACGGTTTTTATCATAAAGAAATAAAACTGCTGTACTGATTACTCATTTGCTCTTTTTCTATACAAATGTATAGCCACAGCTCCGAAAATGATATTTGGGAATCCACATGGCAAGGAGCGGTCGGAAGGCTTTTGGTTAGAAGAGAGAACTTTTCAGCACCTCAAAAGGAGAAAATGAATGTGAAAGCCAGCGAGATACCCACAGCCAGATTCTGTCCAATTCCTCCTCTTCGTTTTCTGTAGAAGAAAGCGACAATGCCAGAATAGACAAAGATGAAAATAGACACAGGCATAGAGGTGCGCTGGTGGAGTTCGTTTAGATAGGTGTTTGAGGTTGCTGTTGCCTTTTATTTTTCTCTCTCGATGAATTTTTATAAGGTCGGGCGTGTTTTTGTTCTCGGCTTCTAGGTCATTTGGAAATAATTCCTCTGGCGATAGCCCGAAACTTTGGGTCTTTTCGTTACCGCTGTTTAGTGTTTCCGTGTCATCAGGATTGATGGTTTTTTCGAGGTAATTACTTAGACGAAAGAGTTTGTCTTTCTTGTCCCAAGCCACATCTGTAGCGATGAGCTGATAGACCATTTTTCCCTTTTTGTCAAATTTTTGATACTTGTAGCCAGAGCCTCTTTGGTTGAGCTGGTGGTAGCTGTTGATAAAAACATATTCCGTCTGCAGCTGTGCAGAGATGGTCGTGATGTCTATGTATTTATTCCTGTTACTACTATTATAGGTGTAAATGATGAGTTCGTTTTTCTTTCCATTTGCCCAAGGAAGAATAAAATGATTGGTAGCAAGGGTGAGAGCATCAGAAAAATTCCTACATAAAAAAATACGGGCGCGAAAAATCTATGAAAACTAGCACCACTACTGAGAACGGCGACAATTTCGGTATTGTTAGCCATCTGCGAAGTGAAGAAAATAATAGAAACGAAAAACCAAAAATAGACATAAAAGGTAATCACCAAATAGACCACCCAAAACGGATAAAAATGAATTAGGAAATATCCCACAGTGAAGCCGTTTCCTTCTATTCTAGGGAGCTTTTGGACTGTACATCTATGATTACCACAATGATGGATAACAGCGCCAGCATAAAGCCCAGTGTTCCCAAATATTTTTTTAATAATATAGCGGTCTATGATTTCTCATATTACAAAATATTCGCAAATTTAGTTTTTGCTTTGTTAAAAAGAAAAATAAATCATCTTTCTCAAAATATAAATAAAAATCCCTCCAAAGCTAAACTTTGAAGGAAAAAGAAAAATTATTAATTATTGTTTCGCTGCAAATTCATCTTTTGAAATCAGCATTTGCCTCATAGTCTGCGACCATTTCTTTGGCGTAATCTGTTTTTTTCTCCTTTGCTAAACCTTCTTTCAAGGCTGTCAAAGATAGAATACACCACAGGAATTACTATCAGTGTAAAGGAATAGTGATGATATCAGACCTCCGATGATTACGATCGCTACACCTCGGTTCATATCTGCACCGTCTCCAGATGCCATCGCGATAGGAATCATCCCTACTACCATGGCGATGGTGGTCATCAGAGATAGGACGAAGACGAGCTTGGTTGGCTGCTACCAGAGCATCAAAGGTGCTGTCTCCCACTGCCTTTTCTATTGTTGGCAAAATCCACAAGCATGATGGCGTTTTTCGCAACGAGACCGATGAGCATGATAATCCCTAAGATAGTGAAGATATTCAGCGTCTGGTTTGTCAGTGCCATTAGAAGTAATGCCCCAATGAACGAAAGCGGAATAGAGAATATCACGATGAACGGCGTAGCAAAGCTGTCATACAGAGCCACCATTACCAAATACATAAGGACAATAGCTGCTAATAAAGCAAATCCTAATGTACCGAAACCTTCCTGCTGGTTTTCCATGTTTCCTCCCCATCTGTATTCTACACCAGCTTTTTCTCTGGATTTTTTGAGAACTGCTGTTCCCATTCAGCTGCGATAGTTCCCGCTAGGTCTTCCGATAGCTTTTTGCTTGGACAGATACAGAAGGTGTTTTTATCTCTTCTTTCTAATAGTGAAGGCCCAGAACCGTAGCTGATGTCAGCAAACTGCTCCAAACAGAACTACTTGTCCAGCAGCATTTACAAATTTCAAGTTTTTAACATCATCGATGGAAGCTCTTCCCGATTTCATCATATCTGATGTTGATATCATATTCATACTCTCCAGCACGATATTTAGAATCTGTGTTTCCAGAGAAGGCGATCTGCATCGTTTGTCCCTACGGAAGCAATGTTCAGCCCGAGAGAAGTCATTTTTCTCTATCTACTTTTACATTGATTTCTGGGTTACCATCTTCAGAAGAAAGTTTTCACCTCGGAAGCTCCTGGGATTTTTCCAGTTGTTTCGCTGCTTGTTTTGCAAATTCCAAAGGCATCTTTTCAGGTCAGTTGCCGTTACAGTCAGGTTAATAGGCGACTGCTCCGCTCCGATGAGTCCCATCTGAACGATTTTTATTTTTCGCTCCGATGATTTTTCTCCAATTCTCTTTTTAGTTTAGCTGAATAGATGTCCGAACTTTCTTTGACACTGCCATCTTTTTTCAAGAAAACTTGGATCTGGGATTTTATATTTCGTTCCAGAAGTAGGGAGCCATTCCCGTCATCTGCTTTTTCCCACTGTGGTGATGATTTTTTTCTACATCAGGAATCCCGCTGATGTACTGCTCCGCCTGCTGAGTGAGTTTGTTGGTTTTTCTCGATAGAGGCATCTTTTTCTAATTCAAAACTGAACTAAAAACTCGCCTTTTGTCACTTTTTCGGGAAGAAATCCACTCGATGTAACCCATTGAGAACAGACCCGATGGTAGAAACCAAGAACAGAACTAAAGTAACTCCCAGTGTTATTAGCTTTGTTTTTACTGATTGCAATGCCCATTTTTAGCAAATTACCGATGCTTTGGGTAAAGTTGTTCAGCATGTTTTCAAAACCGAAAATCATTTTTCCGAAAGAAAAGAATTTTCGTTGATATGTTCCAGTTTTCCTACTCTAGAGAATAGCCAAGGCACGATAGTAAAGGATACCAATAAAGGGATAGCATTGTAGAAATCATTACCGTAACACAGAACTGCACCAAGATATCCGCTACAAGTCCCGTAGCCATAGCAATTGGGAAGGAATACCACCACGATAACCAAAGTAATCGCTGTAACGGTAAATCCAATCTCAGAGCTCCATCATAAGCCGCACGAACTTTGTTTTTACCCATCTCCATATGGCGGTGAATGTTCTCAATAACCACAATGGCGTCATCCACCAAGATACCTACCACCAATGAAAGCCCAAGCAGGGACATCAGGTTTAGCGTGTATCCCATGAAATACAATCCGATGAAAGTCGCAATCAATGAAAGAGGAATTGCTACCATCGTAATCACTGCGTTTCTCAAACTATGTAGGAAGAAAAAGCATGATAAACCCTACCAAAAGCGATAGCTAAGAACAAGTCAAAAATCACATTATTCGCGGCATTCAGCGTGTAATCTGTAGTGTCATTCGCTATCTCTAATTTTATTCCTTGTTTTTCGTAGTCTTTTTCTACGGTTTTTTATAGTGTTTTTGATGGCTTCACTCACCTCTACGGCATTGGCATCAGACTGCTTGGTAACCTGTAAGAGGATGGTATGGTTGATTCTCGCGATTTTTTTCTACATCTTTCTCGCCATCCTGTATATCTGCGATATCTCCAAGGCGAATCATCATCCCAGAAGGCGTAGTGATAGGTAGCCTTCTCATTTTCTTCTACAGAACCTATTTTACCCATTAGACGGATGATGGTCTGTTTTTTTCTCGTTTTCGCGTTTTCCTGTTGGGAAATCTAAGTTGGATGCTGCGATAATCTGCTGAACCTGAGCGATAGACAGCCCCGTAGCCTTCTAATTTTTCAGGGTGAATGTTCACTTGGATTTCTTTCTCCTGACCACCCACCATGAGTCACCTGTGCAACTCCATTCACACGGGAAAAAATAGGCTGGATTTTTTTGTCCAAAAGGTCATAAAGTTCTTTTTCAGACATTTTGGAAGTCACCGAGATATTCATAATCGGCACATCATCCAGAGAGAATTTATTCAAAGATGGTGTTTTGGCATCATCTGGCAGCTGGCTGACGATGGCGTTTATTTTTCCTTTGGGCATCGGTCATTAGGTAGTTTACATCTGCTCCTGTGTTTAGGGGTAATGGTTACTAATGACAAACTTTCAAAGGATTTAGATTCTATAACATTCTCCATAGAAGATACCGCATTTTCTATTTTTTGTCACGGTATTTTTCTACCTCAGAAGGCGAGGCACCAGGGTAGACTGTCTGTATACTGATGGTGTTGGTCTCCATTTTTGGGATGAGCTCATAGCCGAGAAGGCTGTAAGGAAAATCCTCCCAAGGTAAGGATAATAAAGAGAACGAGGATAATGCTCGGACGCTTTATGGATATTTCAGGTAAATTCATAATTTTCTAATTTATTTGATGATTTCTACTGGAGTTTGGTCAGAAAAGGTTCACTTGTCCAGGAGGTTACTACTTGGTCGCCTTTGGATAGTCCAGAAAAGCACTTCTATATAATCTCCGAAGTTTCTTCCTGAGGTGATGGTTTTTCAGCTCTGCTTTTCCGTTTTTTGATGACATAGACTTGGTTAGAGCTTACACTTCCCACAAAGGCTGTTCTCGGCTCTGTCAGAACTTGACTGTTTTTCTTTCTCTCGAAATATGCCGTTCGTACATTTCCCGCTTTTAGGGTGTTATTGGTATTATTTTTAATTTCACTTCTACTGGGAAATTTAGGCTGGCATCAGCTTTTTGGAGCTACGAGGTAACTACACCAGAATATTTTTCATCTGGATAAACCGAAGAAGACACTCCACAGTCTGTCCTACTCTCACAGAGCTAATGTGTTTTTCATCTACTTTTACTTCTAATTTAAGCAGTGCTGATGTTCACAATTTCAAATAAAAGCCTGCCCTGGCGAAACGAAAGAACCTGGTTCTATATTTTTCTTGTTAATAATCCCTGGAAAACGAAGCTCTTACATTCACATCAGAAGCGCTCGCTGTGCGCTCGAAGGCTGTTTTTAGCAGTTTGTGCTTGGAGGCGAACTTGGTCAAGCTGCTGCTTGGTCACACCTCCTGAAGCGTAAGCACTTTCGAAAACGCTTCACTTCCCGGCTGGGGCGTTGTTATAGACTGCCTGTGCATTTTTGTACATTTACATTCTGCTGTTCGCCTTTGATGATGGCAAGAACCTGCCCAGCGCCTACACGGCTTCCTTCGTTTACTAAAACACTGAATCACACGCCCTTGAGTTTTCAGCAGAAAGGGCTACTTCCTGCTTCGCTTGGAAAGTTCCGTTGGCTTCGTATTGAGTATTCACGCTTCTGAAATCTACGATGTCCGCTCTTACGGCTACATTGGCGTTTTTCTCTGCTACGATGGCTGTCGCCTGCTCACTTTTTCTTTTATTTTTATTTAAAAACGAAGACAATTCCAGCGATTGAAACTCCGATTAAAGCGATTGTTATGATTGTTTTTCATTTTTATTTAAATTTATTTTTGTTAATGTATTTAGTTCTCCTCTTGATTTTATTAGTTTTATTTCAGCTATTTTGTATTCCAGCAGAGCATTGGTGTAGTTGTTCTGTGCATCTGCGTAGGCTTTTTCTGCATCCAATAAATCGGTAAGTGTAGAAAGCCCGTATTTATAGTTGTTTTGTGTGTTTTCTAGAACACTCTTCGCTAAATCTACATTTTTCTTTTTGAGTGTTGATAGTGATTAAACTATTGTTAATCTGTGTTTTAGCGTTTTTCTATGTCTAGAGCTGATTGCCAGTTCTGCTTCTCTTTTTCCACTTCAGCTTTTCTGATGTTTACATCGGCTTGGCAGTTTGGCTCTTGTAGAAAACCCATTGAAAATAGGGATGTTTAGACTTAGCCCGATGCTCGCTGCACTGTAGTAGAATGTGTGTTCATCTTTACTAAACCAAGGAATTTTTGCCCCTACACCAGTGTAGCCAAAAGTTTCCTGAAAGCGCCAGAGTAGGATAGTATTCCGCTTTTTAGCTTTTCTGTCCAGCTCTAAGAGTTCCATCTGTTTATTGATAACTTTGATTTCTGTTCTGTTCTCCACACTTGCTTCATTTCAGAAGTGCTGGCGTAGCATCAAAGGTGTCCTCTGGCATCACGATGGATTTATTGATGTCCATTCCTATCATGAATTTCAGGGAATGTTCTTGCAGTTGTAGCACTTCTAAAATCTGACTGTTTAGAGGCTTTTAGGTTGTTACTACTACATTGGTTCTGTCTAAATCTATTTTTTTGCAAGACCACTTTTGTACAGTCCTTCTATGATGTCTCTGGTTTTAGTGGTGCTGTTTAGATTCGTCTCCACAGTTTTTCAGCTTTCTGCTGTGTTTGATAAACTTGATAGTAAGCCGTCGCTACTTTTTCTATCAGGTTTTCATTGGTAAGTTGCTGATTGATAGCATAAAACTCTCTGAGTTGTTTTTGCGCTTTCAGACCGATGAAAACACTTTGGTTGAACAACTGCTGAGTAACGGAAATTCCCCGCTGAAGTCTGCCATGGGATTACCTATTTTTACTTGATTTCCCATGAAGCTCAACTGTTGCAGAATAGGGTTGCATGTGAGACTTCCCTGTGACATTCACCTGTGGAAGTGTAGCCAGCGCGCACTTGCTCTATCTGGTACTCTGCGTTTTCGTATTCTAATTTGGCTTTTACAGCCTCTGCTTTATGCTCTAGGGCATAATTAACCGCTTTGCTGAGAGTCAGCTCTTCCTGCGCTTTTGGGAAGAAAGCTCATCAACGCTAAAGCTATTGATAAACTATATTTCATTTTCATTTTTATTAAATTTTCTACTATTTCTAAAACCTTTTGGAGTTACGATTGATCTTAGATAAAATTCTAAAAATTTGTCATCGTGTTCTTTTATTGATATACTTTTTTCCTATTTCTTCTGGGAATGCTTTCATATAAATCGATGGCATCACATCCTGCAATAAACTGGACGGCCAGAAAAGATTTATCAGATTTTCTCTGTAGATTCCTTGTTTTATTCCCTCACTTATGTTGTTTTCGATATGGTTTTCACATCCTTGCAGCGTCAAATTCATAACAGAGCTCTGGGTATACTTTTTAAGCTGACAAGGAGATGTTTCAAAATCCTTTTCCTAAAAATACCATCTATTGATTCTTTTGATTTTGAAATGCTCATGAATAGCGGTTTCGCATTTTCCTGATATTTCTGCAATTTGCTGAAAAGCCAGATTATACATAATCTAGAGTAGCCTTTACTAAATCTTCTTTTTGATGGAAAATACTGATAAAATGGTCTTTTCGAAATATGAAGAGATTGTGCAATATCATCCATCCCGACGGTCTTAAAGCCATTCCTTAGGAATAATTCCTTTGATTTTTCTAATATAGTGTCTTTCATATTTTGTCTGATTTTTGTTTTTGCAAATATATAAAAACCAGGAAACAAAAATAAAAAGTTTCCAAGTTTCATTTCAGGTTTTCTTATAAAATATTGATTTTTCAGATGATAAAAATTTACATCTTTTTAAAGAAAAATCATGGAAAGAGAAAAACTATTTATAGTAAGTTTCAAAAAGATGAAAAATCATTCATTCTGTAGATGTTATTTGCCGTCAAATAAACACACAGAACGAGAACAGATAGAAACCAAGAAATTCAGGATTTTGGGCTGTTTTTGGTAAGAATGGAACAGCCAGCCAAGGAACAGCGGATAAACAAAAACGAAATGTCCTCCATAGATGTAGGAAACATTGAGCCCGAATTTTAGGATGCAGTGTATGATGATGTCTACTAAAAACGAAAGTTTAAGTATCTGAAAATAAGTGTTTTAAAGTTTTTATAATGCTCCAAATCACCAATATGAGCAAAATCCCAACAAAGAGATAAGGCCAATCAGATTTATAAACATCCATAAAAAGGGCTTTGTATTCGAAGCCTTTTTTGTTGATTATAGTTTTTAATAATGAAACAGGGGAATAATATGTTACCACCTAAAAACCAAGAAGTTACCATATCCCAAAAAGGTATAGATTTCGAGTTGGAAAACTTTTCGTACTGCTCATCGGTTTTAGTTAAAATTTTGCCTCAAATTAAAATCCATCCGCATCAGGAACAATAGAATAAAAACTCCAGCGGAAAGGGCTACTTTCAGAGTCGCTTTGCCAGAATTTTTCCAAGACAGGAAAAGCCTTTTTCAAATAAAATAGGAATGTAAGTTTTTGACAATATTCGTGATGGTAAGCCCTCAATCGCCACGCCAGAGAGCATCAGTGGGAAAAAGGAATGCTCTGTTTCTGCTGGATTTTTCTTGCAGCGTAATAATTAAAAAGGTCAGCAGAAAGAGTGAATAAGTGTAAGTTTCGGGCGTAAAGACAAAAGAATATTCGTGGAGAAAAAGCAAAGAAAACGTCAAAAGCTACGCTGATTTATTAGAAATCAAAGTGATATTGGTCAAATATTTATAAATCTGAACCAAAGTCAAGCTAATAGTAATGGTGCTGAGCCACGCCCAAACCAGTCTGAAAAATCTCTTTTCTCGCCGCCAGAAACGAAAAGTGCAAAATTTCGTAAAAATCAAAAATAGATAGACAGCGGATGTCGTTCAAAACCTCCACCAGTCATGATAATTGCACGGTTATCAAAACTAAAAATAAGCATCCCATGGAATACGATCATCGAAAAATGATGCGGTATTTCAGTGCGATGATGCTTCCTAAACTCCCATAAACAAGCACGAATAAACCGAAATAAAAAGATATTCTGCTTTATTATTTGGGAAGAGAAGGGACAGGGCGCTGTGGATTTTTGATTTTAGTTTTGTCATTACTACAAAATTAGAAAAATATAACAGAAAAGAACATTTTCCCATGAAAGCAGGTTTTATTTTTCTATTTTTGCTGAAACATTCGAAATATGTTTTCCGACGAATATTTTATGAAAGCAGCTCTCCAAGAGGCTCGCTATGCCCTTGAAGAAGAGGAGGTTCCGATAGGCTGTGTGATAGTTTGTAATAACAAGATTATCGCCAGAGGACATAATCTTACCGAACGACTGAACGACATCACAGCCCACGCCGAAATGCAGAGCACAACCTCGGCGGCTGATTTTTCTTGGTGGTAAATACCTGAAAGAATGCACGATGTATGTGACTCTGGAGCCTGTGTGATGTGTGCTGGAGCTTTGTTTTGGTCGCAGATTTCCCGCTTGATCATCGGTGCAAGGGATGAAAAACGCGGTTTTCTAAACAGAGGAATAGAACTCCACCCTAAAACAGAAATCATCACAGGTGTTTTGAGGAAGAGTGTTCCCTTTTGGTCAGTGAGTTTTTAAAGGAAAACGATGATTTAAGAAATGTTTTAAATTTAATAAAGTAAGTTATTTTGGTTTTGTGTTAAAAATTTTGTTAAATTTGTGAAGAAATTTACACACTCGTTGTGCTAAATTAAGTTTAAATAAAAATAGTTGTTTAACCAGTTCCTAAGTTTAATATTATGATTATTAGGGGACATAAAATTTAGAAATTATGAAATTAAAAACTATCTAGAAGAATGTTTACTATTGCAGCTCTTGCAATGTGTGGGGATGGTAGGAACATCACTTACATCATGCAGTAGAAGTAGTGATAATAATGATCCGATCTAACGGCAGTTCCTATAGAGCAAGCTATCATAGGAACATGAAATTGGTGAAAAGAGAAGGAAAAGTAGGAGGACAATTTGTAGAAAGTCCAGTAACAGAATCATACGAAGTTTATGAAGCAAATGGGTTTATAAGCGTTATAATGATGAGCTTTAACAAATCTTGTTGGTGGAGGAACTTATAGAATAGAGAATGATATTCTTGTACTTCAAGGTCAAGATATAAGCTTGAAAATTAATGGTAATACCATGGTTTATACAAGTAGTGATGGTTCAAAAAGAAATACTTACACAAAACAATAAAAATAACTAAGCGGGTATCAATAGATATCCGCTTTTTATTTTCTAACTCTTCTATGGAATACACAAAATCTTGGTTGAACTCATTCATAGAGTTGATGAGCTGGAAATGAGAGAATTCGTTTAAGTTTTCTAGTGTGATTTCCGTTTCTTTTATTATTCCTTGTTTTAGTAGGTTTTGCCGCTGAACGCCATTAAGCAGAAACTTTTGAGGCGTGTACCAAGTTTGGTTTTTAGGAACAGAAGATTAGAAAAAAAGTGTCCGTAATCTGTCCATTTTTCACGATGATGATTTCCTGCGCTCTGGCTTTTTCTTCATGTTTTCAAATTCTGTACGGTCTGCAAATTTGAAATCGTATGAAAAATCATTATTTTCCACCAGTTCAAAAGTTTCTATTTCAGGAAATGCATAAAGGGAGCATCTGCGCTCTGAAATTGCCTTCCAAATCATACACGATGCGCAGTTTTGTAGAGTCCGTCTTCATCATGCTCTAAATCCTTGAAAATCTTTTCTAAATCTATACTGCATTCCTTCCCGAAATGTGCAAAAGTCTCGCGAACCCTCTGCTGATGAAGGTCTAATAAGAATGCTTTTTGGTCTTCTACTTTTATACTTTCAATAAATTGGGACATATATTTTTATTTTTCATTTCTTGATATTCATCTTCCTGCTGGCTCATATGGGTGATTCCTCCGCCACTTTTGAAGTAGAATTTTTCGTTTTCTTTTTCTATAAAGCGAATCATCACACAGCTGTCCAGATTTCTGCCGTCAAACCAGCCGCAAACGCCCGTGTAAAAGCCTCTTTGGTAGTTTTCTGCCTCTAAAACAATCTCCAAAGTCTTCATTTTCGAGTGCGCCCAGAATAGACCCTGCGGGAAGCAGTTTTTGGAGAATGTTGCCTATATTTCCCTGAAATTCGGGTTTTAGCTCTCCCTGTGATTTTTGGAGCTCATGGCGTATAAATCCCTTTGGCGAGGTTTTGATGAAATCTATCCTTTGGAATTCTTCCAGCTGGACATTATCTGCCACCATGCTGAGGTCGTTTCATGAGTAAATCCACCACGGTATAATGCTCGGCAAGTTCTTTTTGTCTTCTTTCAGGACATTGACAGCGTTCTCCACTGAGGGCATCGATGGTGCCTTTCATTGGATAGGTAAAAATCTTGTTTTCCTTGATTTCCACGAAAGTCTCTGGCAAAAAAACACAAATTGGTCATCGTAATAGACTTTGTATTTCGCATCAGAAATTTTTGTAAATTTCCTTTAAAGAAAGGTTGGTTTTTATCTCCGTCTGGCAGGTGTAGTTGGCAGGTAGGAATTTCCGCCTTTGAGGTTTTTGAACAATTTCAAAGCCTTTTTGATAATCTTCCCTGCTCTGTGGGAAATTTTTCCCAGAAAAATATTTTTCTGAATTTTGAATGGGTTTTTCAAATTTGAAATTAGGAAATTTGATGAAAATATCTGCCTTTTTCCAAATCTTTTTCTTCGATAATGATGATATTCTGAGCCAAAAATCAATCATAAAAAGAAAGAATTTTTATTCGCAGAGAGGAAGTTCATTCTCTCAAAAGAGCCTTGAAGATTTTTCATAGTGCAAAAATAAAACTAAAACTTTATTTTTGCATAAATAAAAACATTAAAGTGATTTTTAAACAAAAATTCGGTGTTTTAATGCAAAAATATTTTTACAGAAGAAATAAACAATAATTTATAAATATGAAAAAGTAATTTTACTAATCGGCTTTTTGCTTTTCATTCATGCTGCCTGCTCAGAAAGGAGCTTATTATCAGCAATATGTGAAGTACAAAATGAACATCGATGTAGATGCGTCTAACTATTCTTACCACGGAAAACAGAGCATAGAATACACGAACAACTCGCCTGATGAGCTCAGAGTAGTGTATTTTCACTTGTACTGGAATGCCTTTAAGCCTAATTCTATGATGGACAAAGGGTGACCAACCAAGGACTGAATGCAGACGGGCGTCTGATGACCAAAAGTAAATGGGAAAGCAGTCTCTGTTTGGCTTCTATTCCTGCTAATGAAGAGGAAGCCAGAAAATAAACTGGATAAAACAAAAAGATAAAGAACTAAAATTCGAAGTTCAGGAAACGATAATGAAAGTTTATCTGAACGAACGCTGAAAACCAAATTCACTACGACTTTCACGATGGACTGGGATGCAGTGATCCACACCAAATCCGAAGAGCAGGGGCGAAACAACCGAGAAGGCGTGGAAATGTCCATGTCCCAGTGGTATCCTAAAATCGCAGAATACGACTATGACGGCTGGGCGACTTTTGACTATGTAGGAAGGAGTTTCATGCGCCGTTTGGAGATTTTTGATGTGACAATCAATATTGACAAAGACTATGTCATCGAGCAGGAGGAACACTCCAAAACCCTAATGAAGTGAAGGATATGCCCAAAAATCCTACAATCAAAGAAGATAGAAACGGAAAGGCAACTCTGGAGATGGAAAGCCAAAAATATTTTGGATTTCGCTTGGGCACGACCCAGATTTTTCAGTGGAAGAGATGACCGTAATCGATGGACCTAAAACTATATTTCGTTTATCAAAAATCAGAAAAACAAAAATATTGGGAAGAAGCGAAACCTTTGGCAGTTAAATTTTTCCAAATCATGAATGCTACTTTTTGGAAGATATGCTTATCAAGCTACAGCTTTATCCAAGGGGTGACGGCGGTATGGAATACGGAATGTGTACGCTGATGCTGGGCGAAGCGAGAAACCTAGAAGGTCTTGTGAGTCTGATGGTGCATGAGGGGAGCGCACTCTTGGTATCAGCAGATGCTCGCGACCAATGAGAGCGTGGCTCCTTGGCTGGATGAAGGTTTTACATCTTATGCACAGGATTTTGTTCTTTACCGATTGTTCCGCCAGCTCAGCCGCAGCCTAATCCTTTCATGGATGCTATCCAGAGCTATGTGGCATTCACGAAAAAGAAAGATAGAAGAACCAGCGGTTTGGCTTGCTGACCACCATGACCACGGTTCGGCTTACAGTGTGGCATCTTACACCAAAGGCGAGCTGTTTTTAGTAGAGCTGGGCTATATTGTAGGGGAAGAGAATTTGTCTAAAATCATGAGAAAATACTATGATGAATGGTCTATGAAACACCCTACTGGGCGTGATTTTTATGCATATAGCGCAGAAAGTTTCGGGAATGGATCTGAAATGGTTTTATCATTACTGGATAAATACTACTAAAACCATAGACTATGCGATAAAAGATGTAAAATACGGCGATGGATTTACGACTATTACCCTTGTCAATAAAGGACAATCCCAATGCCGATAGACTTCTCTGTATTGACAAAAGATAACAAAATAGTGAACTATCACATTCCGCTCAATATGATGAGAGAGCCCAAAAATCTGATTTCTTTGGGAATTTTTACTACTCTTGGTTATTGGAACTGGACGGCGAATCATTACACCTTTACGATACCTTTTGGGAAGGAAAAACTTCAGGCTATGGGAATAGATTTTACCCAAAAGATTAGCAGATGTGCATCCAGAGGACAACTTCTGAAGTGAAATAAGTAATCTTTTCAAAAATACACGAAAATGAGCAAAACTTTAGTAGTCAATATAGGGAATACGAATATCCGTTTTGGGATATTTAGCGGTGATGAATGCCAGACATCATGGGTTATCAACACCAAGCCTTACCGCACGAAAGATGAATTTTATTCGCAGTTTCTTTTGTTTTATCAGACTTATCAGGTTAAAAGCAGATGAATTTCAGAAAATCATCATCGGTTCTGTGGTGCCGCAGCTACAACGGTGATCAGCGGTGCTTTGAAGAAGATACATGGTCTGGAGCCTGTTTTGGTAAATAGAAGTACGCCCTCAGGTGTCAGCCATAAATCCAGCCAAATGGGAACTGATATTTATGCCAATTTGGTGGCGGCGCATTATCTTTATCCCAAAGATAGAAAGAAAATTATCATAGATTTTGGAACTGCTCTTACGGTGAGCTGTGTAGATGAAAAGGTGAAACTCAGGGGTGTTATCATCGCGCCTGGGATTATCACTTCGCTGAATAGTTTAGTTCAGCAGACTGCCCAGCTCCCAGAGATAGAGCTGGCTCCTCCGAAAACTGTCTTGGGGCAGGATACGGTTTCCTGTATGGTCAGCGGTATGGTCTATGGCTATCTGGGAATGGTGGAAGGCTTCATAGAAAGGGTGAATAACGAAGTCAAGGATAAATGTTTCGTAATCGCGACAGGCGGAGTTTCCCATATCTATAAACCACTGACAGACAAAATAGATGTTGGCGACCATCTCCACACACTGAAAGGGCTTTATTTCTTAGGGAAGGAGGGATAGCTGGTTTGTTTTTGGAGAATATTTGAAGGAATTGAACAAAGAATAACAGTAAAATGAACAACAAATTATTAAAAATATTACTAAATATAATAGTGGTTATTCTCTGTGTTGGGTTCTTATATTTTATCAGTGTATTTTCTATATTTACTTTTTAGGAAGGCGCATAGGAGATAATGTAGATAGTCAATATATTATTGTAGCAATCATTATTATTGCGCTATGTATTTTTACTGTTGGGAATAATTGTAAAATGTATTTTTGATGATTATGAAAATCTTAAAAATCTCAATGAAAAAAATATTCTAAATATAATCAGTAAATCTAATCAATCCTCCAAAACCCAGAATAAAAACAAAAATACTAAATCCTCAAAGTGAAATTTGAGGATTATCAGATAAAATCATTTAAATTTGCCTCCAAAAAAATGACAAATACAGATGTTTTTGGTATTTGTTGTGTTTTAGATGGTTTAATAAAAACGACACCCTATCGTATTTCCTCGTTTTTCAGAGGTTTTAGGGATTTTAGCATATGAGAATAGTCGTAGGACTTTCAGGAGGCGTGGACAGCAGTGTTGCCGCCTACCTGTTGAAACAACAAGGGACACGAGGTTATTGGGCTTTTCATGAGAAACTGGAATGACGCTTCGGTGACTTTGGAGGACGAATGCCCATGGGTAGAGGATAGTAATGATGCCCTTCTGGTGGCGCAGAAACTGGGTATTCCTTTTCAGGTGATAGACATGAGCGAACTTTACAAGGAAAGAATCGTAGATTACATGTTCGCCGAATACGAAAAAGGAAGAACGCCCAATCCAGATATTCTCTGCAATAGAGAAGTGAAATTCGATGTTTTTCTTCAGACGGCTTTGTCTTTGGGGGCTGACAAAGGTGGCGACAGGGCATTACGCCAGAGTTTCCTCTTTTGTGGATGAGAGGAAGGAAATCTATCAGCTTCTCGCAGGAAAGGATAACAATAAAGACCAAAAAGCTATTTTTGTGTCAATTAAATCAAAATCAATTATCAAAAGCCCTGTTCCCGATAGGAGAGCCAAGCCTGAAGTGAGAAATCGCAAGAGAAATAGGGCTGGTAACTGCCGATAAAAAGGACTCTCAGGGGCTTTGTTTCATCGGAAAGGTGAGCCTGCCGATATTTCTGCAGCAGCAGCTAATCCCGAAAAGAAGGCGAAATCGTGGAGATTTTCAGCGATTACAAAAGAATTTCATAAAGAGAAGCCTGTTTTTGAAACCAAACTTGATGAATTAAAAATATCTTTCAAAGAAAATAAAATACCAAAAAGAAGACGGAAAAGTCATCGGAAAGCACCAAGGCGCTCAGTTTTTTACCATAGGACAGAGCAAAGGCTTGGGAATAGGCGGACATAGGGAGTCCTGCTTCATCATCGACCGCGATATGGAGAATAATATTCTTTTCGTGGGCGAGGGCAAAAATTTCCCTGGGCTTTCACCGAAAAAGCACTGAAAATCAATAATGATGAGGTGCATTGGGTTCGTGAAGATTTACGGCTGAAAAACGGAGAATCCATGAAAATAAAAGCAAGGATAAGATACCGCCAGCCTTTTGGAAGATGCGGTTCTTTATCAGTATGAAGAGGGATTTTTCATGAGGTTTGAAAATCCGCAGTCGGCGATAGCAGAAGGGCAGTTCGCGGCGTGGTATCAGGGCGAAGAACTGTTGGGAAGCGGTGTAATTTCATAAATGAAAATAGTGGCAGATTCGGAAGAAATATTGTATTCTATTGCGCTGAGGGCGTGTCCCTTTGGTGGGCGATGTCAATTTCACGAAACTGGTCTCCGTAACGGGCTCAGCCAAAGAAACATGGAAGCTTTCCAAGTCTATTCTGCAGGAAATTTCTGGCATCGGAACACAGATTTCAAAGGGAATCGGCGATGATACTTTTTCTGAAATTTGCGGAAAAAGAACTGCTTTTTGCGAAAAAATAACATTAAAATCAGACTAAGGCACCAGAGCGAGCTTCCACGGCTACTTTTAGAGTGTCCAGATGCTCCTGCTGTGCTTTATCAAAAGGGAGATTTTAATGAAAATTTAAAAACTGATAAGCATAGTCGGAACTCGTAAAATGACCGCTTACGGAAAGAAATTTATAGAAGAACTTTCCGAGGTTTTTAAGGGACAAAAAATGTACTGATAGTGAGTGGTTTGGCTTTGGGAACGGATGGGTATGCCCATCAGCAGGCTCTTAATCATAATATTCCTACGGTGGGCGTTTTGGCTCATGGTCTGCATATGATTTATCCAACGGTTCACGAGAAAATGTCAAAAGATATTTTTGGAAAACGGAGGCGCGCTGTTGTCAGAATTTAATTCCATCGCGAAGCCAGACCGAGAACATTTTTGCAGAGAAATAGGATAGTAGCGGGGATTTCGCAATTTACCATCGTGGTGGAAACTGCTTTTGGGGGCGGTTCTATGAGTACGGTGAGCTATGCCAATCAGTATAATAGAGAGGTTTTGGCGCTGCCAGGGCGTTTTGGGGATAAATACAGTCAGGGCTGTAATATGATCATTGCCCAAAATAAGGCAAAAATTTTGGCATCGTTCCAAGATGTTTTGGATGAATTGGGCGATAATTATCCATCCGTGAAACAGCCACAGCTATTTTGAACCAAAAAGAAATAGAGGTAGAAGAAAGGCTAAAAACCTGCCCTACCAGCTCATTGCAGAAAAATTCTCCTATCTCGCTGGATGACCTTAGTTTAAAATTAGAAATGCCGCCTTTCAAATTGCTGCCGATTTTATTGGATTTAGAATTATTAGGCTATATCAAAAGCCCTTTCGGGAAGCAGTATGCTGTGGTTTAGAACAAAAATAGAACAGGAGCAATGGACAAGAAAGCGCTTAGAAATTTTTTAAACAAAACCTTTGGAAAAACGGATGGACAGAGGAGATAATATAGAAGAAAAAAATAAAACTAGGCTATCTAACACAGGAAGAATTTGATTATGCCAAGGAAAAAGGGTTGATGTTTGATGCGTTCAGTATTACTCATGATGAGTGTATGGACATCATAGCAGAGTTTTTGAAAAAGGTTGATTTGGATATTTTAGCAAAAAGCTTTTTGTATGTCTTTCCACAAGGAAACTTTATCTGCAGTCTGTTTTTTGCAGTTATTTTTATCTGAAAGATACGCCAGCTCATTCGTTCGAAGCGGAAAAGGTCTCAGGTGGAGTGATTTATGAAAACGGCGAAACCGAGAGGGTTTTTATGAATATTGTAAAAATGTATAGGTGATGGAGGCTATGGGAATATAAGTGTCGCTTACGAAGAATACCATGATGAAGACTTGAATATACTTAATTTTGAACGCATAAGATGGGGAGGTATCAGGCATGGACAATTGCTGTATTGTACATTTGATATGCGAGAGTTTTTGAAAGTTTTGCCTGAAATAGGAGAGCCTATGGAAGAGGATATTTTTCTTTTAAATTGATTTTACAGGCAATAGATGAAAGTTTGCCAAAGATACTCCGAGAAAACTGGAGAAAAGAATAAGAAGTTTCGAGCAGTGGAAAAAGCTTTCTAACAAAAGATGAAATAGATGTTCTTATGGAGATTTTTGGAGCAGATAGGCATTTTGAAACCTGCGAAAATCAGAGGTAAAGAGATGGAGATTTTTGGTTTTGTAGAAAATTGGATAGGAAGGACGGCTATCAGGAAGAAGTGGTGAAGGGTTGTTTTGGAAAATATTTATAAAAATAATCAATCATTATGATTGATTATTTTTGATGCCTAATATTATTATTTCGTAACTTTGCCCTCAGATTCAAAAATAAAAATATATGCAAAAATCTATTCATTATTAATTTTCCTGTCAATCATTTCTTACGCACAACAAGGTAGAGTAGGAATAAATACAGATACGCCAGAAGCGACACTTGATATCAAAGAAAAACCTCTCGATGAGATGCCAGAAGGCTACGCGCGAGGGTGTCTTTTCCTAATTTTACAACCAAAGAAAGAAAAACATTTACCGAGGTAAAGCTGGGGACAATGATCTATAACACGACTAAAAATCGTTTGGAGATTTATACTGTTGTGAATGGAAAAGAAGGCTGGTATAGTGTAGGAGTAGTGGAGGAAGAACCACTGTCTACAAAAACAGTCAACACGGCAGACATAGCTCAGAAACAAAAATCATGTTTCAGGATGATGAGCCAGAGAGCGTTCTTTTTGATGGTAACCAAAGGGTTTTTATCTAAATGCGATGCTTCAGGTAAGTAAGATTGATAGAAATAAGTTTAGAATTCGTAATTTCTTACCGCAGTAAATTTAATGATGTAGAGATATATTTTAAGAATGCTAATACAACTGCGCCAATAAAAATTCTTGTATTAGAAGAATTGGCTGCTTTGGCAGAAGTAGAGATAGACCTTCCTTTCGATGGTGGAAGCCTTCGTTTTGAGGATGAGGATGGAAATGCTGAGTCTTATGCAGCATCAGACCTTAAAACAGATGATTACACCCTGAGTGTAGATGTTCCTGATAACTTCTTGTTCCATAGAATGAAGACCATAAAAACAAAAACATTTATTAGTTTTGGTAAATATGGTACAGGAAACTGGGGTACAACGACTGCAGGAGCATATCCGTCTATATTTACCTATACTTGCTAATATGGCTTATCTATATAGCAGTGAGAAATTTAGAACTAGATTTATGGATTTCCCACATGTACTCTATGACAATGGTAAAAACCCTATAAACAGAGAGGCGGTTTATCAGAGTATGCTTTCGGTTCCAAGACAGGTTATTGGAGTAACTACTGGGGTAGAAGGATTAGGTGGAGAAGTGCTTTTGGTATACACAGAGATTCCTGACAAATGATGATTATTATAGTCAGCTTAGCCATTGGCCTCTTGAGATGTTGGGCTCATAGAATTTGGGCATGTGATAGGATTCAGCCACGATAGTAATATGACATATGAGGAGGTACTCCACAACCGAGTTATGTAGATATTGTAATAAGACTATATGGAGACTTATTACAGAAATGAGAGACATACCTTTCTGGAAGAATCCATACAGATAAAAATAAAAAGCCTATTACATTAATAGGCTGTACATTAAAGATTGAAAAAGAAAAATTCATCTAAATAATTACTGCTAAATGTTTTCTATTTTTAAAAATCTTTATTGATAGCTTTTTTTGAACAGAAACAAAGGTTATCAAGTTCCTGAAAGTTTCTTGAGCTTAGCTGGAAAGATTCGGTTTTTAGTAAGAGGGTTTGTTATTAAGTATAAAAAGTGGTTTCTTTTGAAACCACTTTTTATTTAAATAAGAGATTTATTAATCTTCTTTTTAGATTTAGTTTGAATTTTCTTCATGAACTCATCATAAGAAATTTTTCTTCTCAGTCTTTTAGCTTTTTCTAAAACTACGCTTCTGATTTTAACTAAAAGAACTTCAGAAGAATATCTTCTCATTTGTTCTCTGTCTCTTAGCATTTCTAGCACATATTTGTGTAGTTCTTGCTCACCAATGTGGTGTACTCCGTGAGACATCAGCTGGTTTCTGAAAGAAAGTTTAGCATGCTCTAATACTTCTTCGAAAATCATACTGGATATTGTTAGAAACTCTTAGTTTGTTTTCTACCATCTGAGCGATTAGAGCAGATTTTTCGTTTTTCTATGATTTGTTTTGCTCTATCTTCTTCAGTGATTTCTGGATTAGAATACATTACCCATTTTACAAGGAATGCTTCTGGAATTTTTAGGAAATCTTCTTTGTAGATTTGTTCTAAAAATTTTTACCTACGAATACAGCTTCAGAATTTTGTTTGAAGAAATCATCCAATTCAGATTTTACTCTTGCTTTTAGTTCTTCTTCAGATTTGATTACATCTTTTTCCGTAAACTTTATCGAATAATTCTTGGTTCAGCTCAGCATCTTTTAATTCAAAAATTTCCTGAACTTTCACTTGGAATTTTTTTCATTTCCTAAGTGAGTGATTTCTATATCATGGAAACCTAATTCTCTCATAAGTTCGTTTTCGTTTGCTTTTAATTCTTCTGCAGAGATTTCTTTAGTTTCACCTACTTTTAGTCCTTTTAGGATAGGGAAAATAGCAGTATTTTCTTCTGTTGCAGAAAGATATTTAGGCTTGTGTACAGGTTTTGCATCACCTTCCACGATTTCAGTAACTTCAAAGTTAATGTGAGAGTTTTTCGTTGCTTTATCTTTCACAACTTTTTCTGCAAATCTTTTTGCATATTTCCTACGCTCTTCATTACTTCTTTGTCTGTAGCTTTCTACATCGTAGTATTCAGCAGCGTATTTAGATAAATCAATTTCAAATTCTGGCTCGAAAACCAATTTCAAAACTTACAGAAACTTCCTCAGCATTGAAATCAATGCCTGTGTATCCTGTGGAATAGGCTGTCCCTAAAAGTCTTATGTTGTTATCAGCAACATATTTGTCCAAAGACTCAGAAATCTTTCTGTTGATTTCTTCTAGTGTAACGGCTTCTTCATATTGTTTTTTTGATAAGGCTCATAGGCGCTTTACCTTTTCTGAAGCCAGGTATAGTTGCTCTTTTAGCATAAGAGTTTAGTGCATCATCTACTTTTTCCTTGTAATCTGATTTATTCAGTGTAATTGTAAGCAAAAGCACTTACATCACATGTGTTAGTTCTCGTAACATTCATTTTTCCTGAAAAATTTTTAAAGTGCAAAAAGTACAATTTTTGTTTAAAAAAATATCTTTTTCTATGTGAATTTTCTCATAAATCTATGATTTTATTTTTAAGTGTAATAAATATTGATTATCAGTAAGTTGTGAATTTAACTAAAATTAACTTTGAATTTTTCATTAAATATTTCATGAAAAATAACTATATTTGCAGACCATTTTACGCTATTGGAAAAATTTATAGACATGCATAGAAATAGAATGACTCTTATACAGTGTTGTATAGGGGATTTCGTATTTTGTGCATGTGTGTAGTGTAACTGAAAATAGCAGGATGGGAAAAATATTTTGCACTACGCTGTGAAAAGATATACCAGTGTTGCAGTTAGAAAAGGCTGATTTTTAGGATGGTGATGGGAAGGAGGTTTCTGATAGCGTGGATGCAAAATCTTTCATCGTCATCATTTCTTGATTTGGTTCTTTTCTGATATTTTTTTCTGTGAACAAAATATTTTACTAACATTCTTAGAGTTTTTATGAGCAAATCAAAAACGATGAAAGACACTCAGGGAAATCAAAGGATTAATTTCGCTTCTGCAAAAGGAGTAGAAGTTCCTGATTTCTTGGATATTCAGGTGGAATCATTCAAAGAGTTTTTCCAGCTGGATACATTGCCTGAGGACAGAAAAAGAAGGTCTTTATAAGACTTTTCAGGAAAATTTCCCAATTACGGATTCCAGAAACCAATTTGTTTTTGGAATTTTTAGATTATATGATAGATTCTCCTCGTTATTCTATCGATGAATGTATCGAGAGGGCTTACATATAGCGTTCCACTAAAAGCAAGGCTTAAATTATATTGTACAGACCCAGAGCACGAGGATTTCGAAACAGTTATCCAAGATGTGTATCTAGGGGTCGGTTCCATATATGACGCCTTCTGGGTCATTCATTGTCAATGGAGCAGAAAGGGTGGTTGTGACACAGCTTCACCGTTCGCCAGGGGTGTTCTTTGGGCAGACTTATCATGCTAATGGAACTAAACTTTACTATTCAAGAATTATCCCTATTCAAGGGGTCTTGGATGGAATTTACTACGGATATCAATAATGTGATGTATGCATATATTGACCGTAAGAAAAATTACCTTTCACTACTTTATTAAGAGCTATTGGTTATGAATCTGATAAGGATATTCTTCAGATTTTTGACTTGGCAGAAGAAGTAAAAAGTAAACAAAGCTAACCTGAAAAGTAGAAGGAAGAACTTTTGGCTGCTAGAGTTCTGAATACTTGGTCTGAAGACTTTGTAGATGAAGATACAGGAGAGGTAGTTTCTATCGAAAGAAATGAAATCATCCTTGATAGAGAAACGATTCTAGAAAAAGAACATTTGGATTTGATTCTTGAATCTGGAGTTAAAACTATTTTGGTTCATAACGAAAACAGCAACGAGTTCTCTATCATCCAAAATACATTACAAAAAGACCCTACAAACTCTGAAAAAGAGAGCTGTAGAGTACATCTATCGTCAGTTGAGAAATGCTGATCCGCCAGATGAAGAAACAGCAAGAAAAATCATAGAAAACCTATTCTTCTCAGAGCAGAGATACTCTTTGGGAGAGGTAGGTAGATATAGATTAAATAAAAAACTGAATCTAAGTACTCCTATTGAGACTGAGGTTCTTACGAAAGAAGATATTATCGCAATTGTTCGTCACTTGATAGAATTGGCTAACTCTAAAGCTGAAGTGGATGATATAGACCACCTGTCTAACAGAAGAATTAAAAACTGTTGGAGAGCAGCTGGCAGGTCAGTTCGGCGTGGGGCTTTCTAGAATCGCTAGAACAATTAAAGAAAGAATGAATGTCGTGATAATGAGATATTTACGCCATTGGATTTGGTTAATGCTAAAACATTGACTTCTGTGGTTAATTCATTCTTCGGAACTAACCAGTTGTCTCAGTTCATGGACCAGACGAACCCTGCTTTCTGAGGTGACTCACAAGCGAAGACTTTCTGCATTAGGGCCTGGTGGTCTTTCTAGAGAAAGAGCAGGTTTCGAGGTGCGAGATGTCCACTATACTCACTACGGAAGAATTTTGTCCAATCGAAACCCAGAAGGACCGAACATTGGTTTGATTTCTTCTTTGGGATGTTATGCTAAAATTAATAATTTAGGTTTCATAGAAACCGTACAGAAAGGTAGAAAATGGTAAAATTGATTTCAATGCTGCGCCTATCTATCTTAATGCAGAGGATGAAGAATCTAAAATCATCGCGCAGGCGAATGTTGATTTAAAATGAAGATGGAACTTTCGCTACAGATAGAGTTATCGCTCGTCTAGATGGGGATTATCCAGTGGTAGAGCCACAACAGGTAGACCTGATAGACATCGCGCCAAACCAGATTTCGGTATTTCTGCATCTTTGATTCCTTTCTTGGAACACGATGATGCGAACCGTGCCTGATGGGATCAAACATGATGCGTCAGGCAGTTCCATTGTTGAAACCAGAAGCTCCAATCGTGGAACTGGACTAGAAAGACAAGTAGCAAAAAGATGCAAGAGTATTGATGAATGCAGAAGGAAGAGGTGAGTGGTAATATGTAGATGCAGATAAAATCGTTATCAAATACGAAAGAACAGAAAATGAAGATTTGGTTTCTTTCGAATCTGCTACTAAAACTATATTATTTGACTAAATTTAGAAAAACTAACCAATCTACTACAATCACTCTGAAAACCTATCGTGAGAGTAGGAGATAAAGTAGAAAAAGGGCAGGTTCTTTGTGAAGGTTATGCTACTGAAAACGGCGAATTGGCATTGGGTAGAAAACCTAGTGGTAGCGTTCATGCCATGGGAAAGGGTATAACTTGAGGATGCTATCGTAATCAATGAAAAAGTAGTTCGTGAGGACTGGTTTACTTCTATCCATATAGATGAATATTCTTTGAAGTTCGTGATACTAAACTCGGTATGGAGGAACTTACAGCAGATATCCCGGAATGTATCGGAAGATGCTACCAAAGACCTTGATGAAAAATGGTATGATCAGAATCGGAGCGGAGGTAAAACCTGGCGACATTCTTATCGGGAAAAATTACTCCAAAAGGAGAGTCTGACTCTACACCAGAAGAAAAACTATTGAGAGCAATCTTCGGAGACAAAGCAGGTGATGTGAAAGATGCTCACTGAAAAGCTGATTCTTCACTGAGAGGGGTAGTGGTTGATAAAAACTATTCTCTAGAAACATCAAAGATAGAAAGAAAAGAAGCGAAGAAAACTAAAATTAGAAGAGGTAGAAAACAAATTCCAAAAAGGAGTTTGACAGCCTTAGAAATACTTTGCTGGAAAAACTAAATGCTATCGTAGGTGGAGAGACTTCACAAGGAGTTAAAATGACCTTGGAGAGGAGATTATCGGAAAAGGTAAATTTACGATGAAACTCTTGTCTAGCATTGAGGATTACAACACCGTGAGCGGTGCTGACTGGACTGCAGATGAGGAGAAAAATGCATGGTAAATACACTTGATTAACAATTATAAAATCAAGTTTAATGATTTACAAGGAGTTAAAAACAGAGGAAATTCACTATTTCTATCGGGGGATGAGCTTCCTCAGGAATCATTAAATTAGCTAAAGTTTATATCGCTAAGAAGAGAAAGCTGAATGTAGGGGATAAAATGGCAGGACGACACGGTAACAAAGGTATCGTTTCTAGAATCGTTCGTCAGGAAGATATGCCTTTCTTGGAAGATGGAACACCAGTGGATATTGTGACTAAACCCACTAGGGTACCTTCGCGTATGAACATTGGTCAGATTTATGAGACAGTTTTAGGATGGGCGGGTAAGAAATTAGGATTGAAATTTGCGACACCTATCTTTGATGGAGCAAGTCTAGATCAGATTACAGAATACACAGACCAAGCAGGTCTTCCTAAATACGGAAATACATATCTGTATGATGGAGGAACAGAGAGAGATTTACTCAGCCAGCTACTGTGGGAGTTATCTCACATGCTGAAACTAGGACACATGGTAGATGATAAGATGCACGCTCGTTCTATTGGTCCTTACTCTCTTATCACACAGCAGCCACTCGGTGGTAAAAGGCACAGTTCGGTGGTCAGCGTTTCGGAGAGATGGAGGTTTGGGCTCTTTGAGGCGTTCGGAGCATCTAATATCCTGAGAGAAATCTTGACTGTGAAGTCTGATGATGTCATGGGTAGAGCGAAAACTTATGAAGCAATCGCAAAAGGTGAATCTATGCCAGAACCAGGCATCCCAGAATCATTCAATGTATTGCTGCACGAGTTACAAGGTCTTGGACTTGATGTCAGATTGAAGAATAAAAATAGACACAAATGAGGACAGAGATTGAGTCAGATAGATATCTCAGTTCCCAGCTCTTTAATCTTAATAGAAAAAAACTATGTCAAATAAAAATAAAAACAAGTAGATTTAGTAAAATCACGATAGGTTTAGCATCACCAGAATCTATTCTCCAAGAATCCAAAAGGAGAGGTTCTAAAGCCTGAAACTATCAACTATAGAACGCACAAAACCAGAGAGAGATGGTCTGTTTTGTGAGAAAAAATCTTTGGACCTGTAAAGGACTATGATATGCTTATGGTAAGTATAAAAGAATAAGATATAAAAGGTATCGTCTGCGACCGATGCGGGGTAGAAGTTACCGAGAAAAAGTACGAAGAGAGCGTATAGGACATATCAATTTGGTGGTTCCTATCGCTCACATCTGGTATTTCCGTTCCTTCCGAACAAAATAGGATATCTTCTTGGTTGCTTCTAAGAAGCTGGATATGATTATCTACTACGAAAGATATGTAGTTATCCAGCAGGGGATTGCAAGAAAAAGCAGATGGTTCTGATTTTGATGAAATGGAATTCTCATGGAGGAAGAATACCTAGATGTATTAGATTCTATTCCTGCTGAAAATCAGTATCTTGAAGATTCAGACCCAAATAAATTCATTGCAAAAATGGGGCTGAGGCTATCGAAGATTTATTGAAGAGAATAGACCTGATGAGCTTTCTTATGATTTGAGACACAAGGCTCATAACGAAACTTCTAAACAAAGGAGAACAGAGGCCTGAAAAAGACTTTCTGTGGTGGAAGCATTGAGAGGAGCAAACACGAGAATGATTAACCGCCCAGAGTGGATGGTGATGCGTGTGCTTCCTGTTACACCGCCAGAGCTTAGACCTCTAGTTCCGCTGGATGGTGGGCGTTTCGCTACTTCGGATCTGAATGACCTTTACCGAAGAGTAATCATCAGAAATAACCGTTTGAAGAGATTGATGGAAATCAAAGCTCCAGAGGTTATCTTGAGAAACGAGAAGCGTATGCTTCAGGAGGCGGTAGATTCATTGTTTGATAATACAAGAAAATCTTCAGCTGTAAAAATCTGAATCAAACAGACCACTGAAATCACTTTCTGATTCATTGAAAGGAAAACAAGGGCGTTTCCGTCAGAACTTGCTAGGTAAGAGGGTGGACTACTCTGCGCGTTCGGTTATCGTCGTAGGGCCAGAGCTTCAGCTTCATGAGTGTGGTATCCCTAAGGATATGGCGGCAGAGCTTTATAAGCCGTTCATTATCAGAAAATTGATAGAAAGAGGAATCGTAAAAACGGTAAAATCTGCGAAGAGAATTATCGACAGAAAAGAACCTGTTGTATATGATATTTTGGAGAATGTGATGAAAGGACACCAGTTCTTCTGAACCGTGCGCCTACGCTTCACAGACTTGGTATTCAGGCATTCCAGCCTAAGATGATCGAGGGGAAAGCTATCCAGCTTCACCCATTGGTAACGACAGCCTTCAACGCCGATTTCGACGGTGACCAGATGGCGGTACACTTACCACTAGGTCCAGAGGCTATCTTGGAAGCACAATTATTGATGCTTGGTTCTCAGAATATCTTGAACCCTGCGAATGGTTCGCCTATCACTGTCCCTTCTCAGGACATGGTATTGGGGCTTTATTTCATGACGAAAGAAGCTCACTCTACCGATGATTATAAAGTGAAAGGTGAAGGCCTGGTATTCTACTCTCCAGAAGAGGCAGAAATAGCCTATGCAGAAGGAAAAGCATCACTGAATGCAGAAAGTAAAATGCCGTTTGACTTTGAAAGAAAAACGGAGAACTTGTAACTGAAACTTATCCCAACTACAGTAGGTAGAATTTTGTTTAACCAAATTGTACCGAAAAGAAGTAGGATATATAGATACATTATTGACTAAAAAATCGCTGAGAGATGTCATCGGTACTATCCTTGCGGAGACAGATTTCCCTACTACGGTGAAATTCTTGGACGATATGAAAACCTAGGTTATATGAACGCCTTCAAAGGAGGACTTTCATTTAGCTTGGCGGATATCGTAGTTCCAGAGGAGAAAAACAAATGATCGCTCAGGCGGTGGAAACTGTGGATGGCATCAAGGACAACTATAACATGGGGCTTATCACGGATACAGAGCGTTATAAACCAGGTTATCGATGTTTGGACAAATACCAATGCAGGTCTTACAGAGATGATTATGAGCAGAATGAAAACCGACCAAGGTGGATTTAACTCTGTTTATATGATGCTAGACTCTGGAGCGAGGGATCTCAAAGAACAGATTCGTCAGCTCTCTGGTATGCGTGGTTTGATGGCAAAACCTCAAAAAGCTGGTTCTACAGGAGCGGAAATCATCGAAAACCCGATTGTAGCCAACTTTAAAGAAGGTCTTTCTATCTAGAATACTTCATCTCTACCCACGGGCGAGAAAAGGTCTTGCGGATACGGCGCTTAAGACTGCTGATGCAGGATATTTGACAAGAAGACTTGTGGATGTGGCTCAGGATGTGATTATTACAGAAGATGACTGTGGTACATTGAGAGGGTAGAAGTTTCTCCATTGAAGAAAATGACGAAATCGTAGAAAACTTTCCGAAAGAATTTTGGGTAGAGTTTCTTCGCATGATGTATATGATCCAGAAACGGATGAACTTATCGTAGCAGCAGACCAGATTATCAGCGAAGCTTTAGCAGATAGAAGAAGCTGGAATCGAGACAGTAGAGGTTCGTTTCTCCACTAAGCTGTGAGGCTAAAAAAAGGTATCTGTGCGAGATGTTATGGTAGAAACTTGGCAACTGGTAAGATGATTCACATGGGTGAAGCTGTGGAGTTATCGCAGCGCAGTCTATCAGGGGAACCAGGTACACAGCTGACACTGAGAACCTTCCACCAAGGGGGTACTGCGGAATGTCTCTGTAAATCCTTCCATCACAGCGAGAAGAGATGGTATCGTAGAAATGGATGAGGTAAGAACCATCACATCAGAAGATGAAAACGGAAACAAAAACCGAAGTGGTAGTATCTCGTTCTACGGAATTCCGTTTAGTGGCTGATAATGAAGCAAGAACGCCTATCATGGTGGCAAACATCCCTTATGGTGCAGTTCTTTCTGTGAAGCCAGGTGATAAAGAGTGAAAAAGGAGACCTCATCTGTAAGTGGGATCCATATAACGCCGTTATCATCGCGGAAACTACAGGTAAGATAGAATACGAAGATATCATCCAAGGTAGAACTTTCCAATTGGAAATAGACGAGCAGACAGGTTTCGAGGAGAAAGTACTCTGAATCAAGAGACAAAAAGCCGTTCCTACATTGAGAGTGGTAGATTCTAAAGGTGTAGAGCAAAAAGCTTACAACTTGCCAGTAGGAGCTCACTTGATGGTAAAATGATGGAGAAAAATCAAAGCTGGTAAAATCTTGATCAAAATCCTAGAAAAATCTGCAAAAGCAGGGATATCACCGGAGGTCTACTGAGAGTTACCGAATTGTTCAGCGAGAAACCCTTCTAACCCAGCTGCTAGTAACAGAGATAGATGGAGTGGTATCTTACGGAAAAATCAAGCGTGGTAACAGAGAGCTTATCGTAGAGTCTAGAACAGGAGAAATTAGGAAAATATCTAGTAAACTTTCCCTAGCCAGATTATCGTTCAGGAAAAATGACTTCGTGAGAGCAGGAGATCCGCTTTCTGATGGAGCGATTACACCAGACGATATCCCTGGCAATCAAAGGGCCTACTACGGTTCAGGAATATATCGTGAACGAAATCCAAGAGGTATACTGTCTTCAAGGGTGAAAATCGATGACAAACACTTTTGAAATTATCAAGACAGATGATGACAAAAGTGGAAATCGTAGATGCAGGAGATACTCAGTTCTTGGAAGGAAGCCTTTGAGCACAAACTAGATTTCATCGAAGAAAACGATAGAGTATTCGGACTGAAAGTAGTTGTAGATGCAGGAGATTCTAAAGAATTGAAACCAGGACAGATGATTACAGCAAGAGAGCTGAGAGATGAAAACTCTAAACTGAAGAGAGAAGATCTTCAGCTGGTACAAGTGAGAGAAGCGCTTACAGCGACTGCAAAATCCAGTGCTTCAGGGTATTACGAGAGCAGCTCTTCAGACAAAATCATTCATGTCTGCAGCATCATTCCAAGAAACTACGAAAGTACTAAACGAAGCGGCTGTTTCTGGTAAAGTAGATGAGCTGAACGGTCTGAAAAGAAAAATGTAATCGTAGGATACAGAATTCCCTGCGGGTACAGGTCTGAAAGACTACCAGAACATCATCGTAGGTTCTAATAGAGAGTTTGAAGATATTAAATAGAAATAAACGAAAATTAAAATTTGAGGTTTGAAATAAATTTAATATCTTCACACCTCGAATTTTAATAATAGTATTAACCAATAAAAAATAAAATAAAAATGGACAATAATCAAAACCAAGACCCAAACAACATTAACATTCAATTAAACGAAATGGTAGCAGCTGGTGCATATGCTAACTTGGCATTAGTAAACCACTCTCCATCAGAATTCGTTTTAGATTTTATTCAAATCATGCCAGGAGTTCAGCAGGCTCAGGTAAGAAGTAGAGTAATCTTAGCTCCACTTCACGCAAAGAGAGTTCTTGCAGCTCTTCAGCAAAAATATCCAAAGCTACGAACAACAGTTTGGAGAAATCAAAGAAGTTGAACCTTTCGTATTAGGGAGGAAACAACGCTCAGGCTTAAGATTTGTAAGCATAAAATTATCAATAAATCCCACCTTTCAAAGAGCGGGATTTTTATTTAAACAAAGCTCCTGCACGACGCCTCTTTTTTCTAATTCTTTTTCTATGAGGCTTTGTATTTGGTTTTTCTTTAGTCCCCATTTGGGTGCGATGAGCATTTCGGTATCAGACACAGCAAAAAGCCTTTTGTATCACGATATCAGGGCGAAGCAGTGGAAGCAGTTCGCAGAGCAAATCGATGTACTCTTCCAAAGTGAAAAAGTTTGAAAGGTTCTCTTTTGTATTTTACGCCCATGATAGAGCCTTTGACAATGTGCAGATTATGAAATTTTTCACGAATTTTATTTGAGGATATTTATTGATTTCCTCGGCATATTGCAGAATCATCTCTCGCGACTCGTTCAGCAGTCCCTAAAATACAATGAACACAGACATTCAGCGGCGTGTTTTTCAGCAGTTCCATTGCTTTTTCAAAATCTTGGTGCGTGCATCCACGGTTGATTTCTGCAAGAGTAGAATTATGGATGGATTCTATCTCAGCTCCAAATCCACTTCCAAACCACGCTCGCAGTAGCTTTCCAGAAGTTTTATTTTCTCGTTGTCTATGCAGTCTGGGCGTGTTCCTACGGACAGCCCTACGATGTTTTCAGAGTTTATTTTCAGGGCTTCATCGTACAGCATTTTTTAGTTCATCAACCGAGGCGTAAGTATTAGAATTTGGCTGAAAATAAATGATGAATTTCTCGGCTTTATAGCTTTTCATGGCGTTTTTTTCATTCCGTGGTTCAGCTGCTCTCGAAGTTTTTCCAAATCCTTTGGGACAGGCGTGAAGGACTCTACATTACAGTAGGAACAGCCGCCAAATCCTTCGAGCCGTCACGATTGGGACAGGTAAAATCCAGCATCTACAATGACTTTATAGACCTTTCTGCCCATTGAATTTTTTTGTTTTAGATAAGCACCATAATAGTTGTAGTTTTTTCTCCGAAAGCTAAATTTTTTCTTCATTTCAAAAATTTTGCCCAAATTTAAGCATTAATAAGTTTATAGCATTGAGAAAAAGAATTGTTTATTTTTGTAACAAAATAGAAAAACAAAATACTAATTCAGAAAAATAAACATCAATGCTGAGAGCAGAAAAATATCACTAAAAACCTACGATGCGGGCAAGAAAAATCGCTTTGCAGGATTTTAGCATAGAAGTTCCACAAGGCAGTATTTATGGGCTTCTCGGCCCTAATGGAGCAGGGAAAACTTCATTCATCAGAATTATCAATCAGATTACCAAGCCAGACAGCGGCGAAATATTCATCAATGATAAACCTTTGGAAATCAATCATATCCGTGAGGTAGGCTACATGCCAGAGGAGAGAGGTCTGTATAAAAATATGACGATAGGCGACCAGCTGATGTATTTCGGTGAGCTGAAAGGAATGTCTAAAAATGATATACTTGCAGAGTCCAAACATTGGTTTGAAAAACTGGAAATAGACCAGTGGTGGAAGAAAAAAACTCTCCGAGCTGTCCAAAGGAATGGCGCAGAAAATACAATTTGTAGTGACAGTGCTGCACCGCCCAAAACTGCTGATTTTAGATGAACCGTTTTCTGGATTTGACCCTGTGAATGCCAATCTGATAAAAGACCAGATTTTTGGATTTAAAGGCACAAGGGACGACCATCATTCTCTCCACCCACCGAATGGAAAGCGTGGAGGAACTCTGTGATTCTGTGGCTTTGGTTCATCAGTCGCGAAAGGTTTTTGGATGGCAGAATTTTCGGAAGTGAAAGAGAAATTTAAGCAGAATTTATTTGAAATCATCCTTTCAGAGGCGAGTCTGGATGCATTTAATTCATTTAAAACTAAAAATGAACTTTTTAATGAAAAACTGAATGAAAATTTTATTCGTTTTGAAATAAAAACAGCATGAGCCAGAGAGAACTCCTCCAAGAGCTTTCTAAATATTGGGAAAATCGTAGAATTTATGAAAAATCCCAACGATGAACGAAGTGTTCATCGCCGCAGTAAAAAGGAATATAAACTAATACCGAAAAACAAATGAAAAAAATATAATCCTAATCGCTAAAAGAGAGTTTTTACCCAAGTAAAAAGAAATCTTTCATCATTCTTACCCTTCTCACGCCGCTTTCTGATTATTGTTTTTGAGGTGTGGGTTTCTCTGATGTTTCAGGCGAATGAAACGCAGATGCAGATAAGTGTCATCGACAAAAGCGGTCTGTTCAAAGACAGGCTGAAAATCAGATCAAAATATCCGTTATATTTTTCTTCGAGGAGACAGAGAAATCTTTGATAAAGGCTTTGGAAACCACGGAGGAAATGAACGGCGGATGATTATTCCTAAAAAGAAATCCATGAGCTGGAAAAACAGCATAGAAATTTTTGACTAATAAAAACCTCGAGTAACGAGGCGAGAAGAAACATTGCAGGGAATATTTCGGAAATCATCAAAGCAGAGAAAATCAATGCATTAGGAATCAGCACTGCGCAGATAGAGGATTTGAACAAAGGAGTGAATCTTCATGTAGTCAATGTTTTAGAAAAAGAAAAGAAACAGGATAGTTTCCTAGTCGGTGTGAAATCTGGACTGAGTATATTCCTGATGTACTGTGTGTTTACCTTCATCATGATGTATGGTATCCGCGTGATGCGAAGTGTTTTGGAGGAGAAAAACAACAGAGTAGTGGAAATTCTGATTTCTTCGGTGAAGCCTTTTGAGCTGATGATGGGGAAAATTTTGGGCGTTACAGGAGTGGCGCTGGTGCAGTTCGGGGTGTGGGTAGCGATGATATTTGCTTCTGTGATGACTCTCGGTTCATCTAATGTAGGAATGGTGAGTGGTGTAGCCGAAGTGCAGATGGTTTTATCGGCTCTTTCGCAGATAAATTATGGACTGATTCTCTTTGTGTTTGTGATTTATTTCCTATTGGGATATCTGTTTTATAGTGCGATGTATGCGGCGATTGGCTCTGCGGTGGATAACGAAACCGAGACCCAGCAGTTTACATTATTTGCGATTTTACCGATGATGCTTGGTTTTTACGGCAGTATCACGATTATGAATAATCCAGACGGCCCGATGAGTTTCTGGCTGTCTATGATTCCTTTCACTTCGCCGATTGCGATGCTGGCGAGAATACCGTTTGATGTTCCTGTATGGGAGCTGGTGCTGTCCATAGTGATTTTGCTGGTTTCTACGCTGGGAATGGTTTTCATCGCTTCCAAAAATCTACCGAGTGGGAATCCTGATGTATGGAAATAAAGTCACTCTGAAAGAACTTTTTGGAAGTGGATGAAAAATTAAACTCGGTTTTATTTTTTTAGGATAAAAATTTTTAATTTCTTCGGCAGATTTTTTTCTTTGTCTATAAATATTCGTACGGGAGTAAAAAGGTCTATTAATGATGAAATTTAGACTATAAATACTGCCGTTTCGGAGGCTTATTCTATCGATTTTTATATCCTTAACCCAAGAGTGAGGAATTATAAGTGCTGGATAAATAGAGAATAAAAAAATCTATCGCCAAGTTTTATATCGCCATTCATCAAAAGCACCGTTTTTAATTATTCTATCTGAATTAAAGAAATCTTCCTTTGTGATTGGAATGTCTTTTTGTTCAGTTTATTGAATATTTCAGAAATTTTATTCTCTTTTTTATAAAGAATATGATCAGGGAAAAATACAATGCACCATAGTGTAATAGGTATCATAAATGGACTAAGTATAAGCAGCATGGGACTGATAGGAAAAATCAGAATATTTCTCCATAAAATCCATTTCTTTAACATACTCTATATATACACCGATTAGGATAAATAGAGCATCTACTATTAGAAATAAGAGTGCTGCATAGTAGAAGGGTTTTATTGCTTTTTCTGAAATGTTATGAAAAATCCAAAGGCGCTAAGTTTTTCACTCTCATCAAGTTCTCCTAATAAAATTTTTCTAATCACCCTTTTTTTCTCACGAAAAAGCAATAATGATAGAAAGCATGAAGAAAAACATAAAAAAATATTTTTCCAATGATTCCAAATTCGTCCATAATTTAATTTTTCTTTTTAGAATGAAGTGCTCATACTTTTTGGTTAATATAAAATCTATAGTTTTTCTGGCTTCCTCTTTTTTATTAAAAACTATCTGCACTGGGTGAAGTGAGTTTTTGGCAATAATCTCTAAATAATGATAATACCCGAACAGAGACGGCATTTTTTTGAGGCTAATGTTTTCAATCTGAGAGTAGGGAATGATATATGCGAAATAAATAGAGAATAAATAGCGGTCGCCGAGTTTTTATGTTGCTGAACATTTGTATTTCAGTTTCTATCACTCTGTCTGAATTGAAGAAATCTTCCTTGGCATCATTTAGAAGCTGGCTGTCAGCCAAATCATCCAGCATTTTAGAAATTCTGGCATTTTCTTTATTTTTCAGATACATCGAGAGCAGCAGCATAAAAAGCCAGCACTATAAAAATAAAGCGGCAGGCACTATGCTTATAAAGACAGATGAAATGGGATTTATACTAAAAATTAGGATATTTTTGCCGAAAACTCTAGTTCTCTAAGGTATTCAAAAATATCCACTCACCAAAAGACAAATAAGCCCATCGCGAATACGAAAAAGCCCATCATATAATAATACGGTTTAGTGGTTTTTCCATTTTAAAAATGCTGTAAAAAAAGTCCCTCGGCGCTAAGTTTTTGATGTTTTCATCAAACTCTAAAAATAGAATTTTGTTGGTAATTTTCCTTCTAAGTGCACGAGCAAGAAAAGTAAGAACAAAATAAAAAGGCAGAAATAGTAATATCGTAAATATTCCCATGTTTTTATATGATTTTTAATTATGCTGAATGGTGTATGGTATAGAGTGCTTATCTAAAAAGGTGTCAGTTTCGCTATTTCATCTAAAACCATGCTTTTCGTAGTAGGATAAAAGCGATTTTTACTTGTCTGAAAAATAGCGTTTGACTATTTTTGCATTTTTTCATATGCACTTTTATTTGTCCTTTGTATCCCATACAGAATAGGAGATAGGAAAAATTCTACCCGCGCGATTTCGAGAGAGGAATGCTTTTTCGTGGGCAGAGAATTAAGACACAAAATCTCATTCTCTACATAAAAACACTCCATTGTATTTTTTTCTAACGAACAAAATGTATAAGGACTATGCTGGAAAAATAAGCACCAGACCACTAATGACAAGTATAATCAAGTAATTTGACATCGGTATTTTTCTTTAATTATATTATTCTCGCTTAAATTTTTCCCTATTCTATAATCTCAAAATAATCTTTCAAGTTACGACAACTATTCCCTTGTGTCTCTGGTCTATTTTGCAAAAAGATAGAAAAAAATATTAATCTTATCTTTTGAGGCAAAAAGAGTGTATCCATCTTCATAAGTAAAAATATGCACACGCAAATAGAAATTTTTCTCCTGCCTGATGGGTAAAAACCGTAGTAGTCTTTTGAAGGTTTTACCACTTGTACATAATCGCCAGCGTGCAAATATCCCATAAAGCTAAACCTCTTATTGACTATGTTTTTTCTGAGTGCTTTCAAATTCATAGGGCGAAAGTTTTTCCTTTAATTTTTCTAATTCTTTGGCTCTCTGTTCTTTGGTTTTCAGTTCTTTTTCCCTTTCTCTATCTTCTGAAAATATATTATATAAAATATAAATAACGATGAAGACAGTTGCCACAAGTACTATAATGGAAAGTCCCGTCAAGATGATTTTTAAACATTGGTCACATTTGTTTATTGATTATATATATCATCCATATTTACATTTATGTTTCAAAAATATTTTTTTCATCAACCAATAATTCTTCAAAGATAAGGGTATTTCTAAAAATTTTTTCTGCCCTAAAGCTAATAATTTTCATAATGGCATAATCTCCTATTTTTACTTTCGTTTTTTTCCGCTTCCAGAAAAAGCCACAAAGGCGATGTCTTCTATTGTAAATCTTCCCGTTTCCTTATTTTTTTATAGAAAGTGGTAATGGTTTTATCTTTTGACTTCCAAAGAATATTTTTCTGCTTTTTAATTGTCGAATAGAGAAAATAAGAATAAGCGAGTATCGCACCAAGGCTGAAAAGCATAATAAATATATCTACATTTTCGCTGATGCTGGCAGCCAGTACTAAAAATATATATAGGTAAAGGAAGCAGATAGGTAATGATAAGGTGAGTTTGTCGCGCGGCATCGACTCGGAATTCATTAGAAGCTGAACCTTTTTCGCGCTCTTTTATTCTTCCCTATCGTAGCGTGCATACCCACTTTTTAAAATGATGTACAGGAATACTAAAATAAAAAGAACAAAAGAGTTTATAATCGTAAGATTGGCCTGAAGAGGAGACAGCTCATCTATATAAGTCAGCTGAATCACTAGAATAAAAGAGAAATGAGCGATAAAAACAAAAAGTATTTTTTAAAAGCCGTTTTTCTTTTACTAAAAATCAGGAATGTTGTTATCAAAATCTTGGCTCACTCAGGGAAAGTTTATATTCTTATAATTTTCCCAAAGATAATTAAAGAAAATTTAGTATATTTAGATTCTTCAAAAACTTTTAAAAATAGAATGAAAGAAAACATACAAGCGAATACGAATAGACAAATAAAATACGCACTAATTGCCGCATGTGTATTGTTTTTTTGGGGTTTTTGGGGCTTTTATTTTTATTCATTTTTAATGAGAAGATAGATTCTTACGAAATAGAAAAACGGCAAACAATTTGGGAAAAAGTGAGTTTGTAGAATACCAAGGCGAAATCTTTGTTTCTATTCCCAGCGGCGGGAGATATGTTTTGGAAGATGTAGATCTTAATTCGTTTAAAGCAGTAGAGGACGAAAGCACTCAGGTGGTCGGTCTGGATAAAAACCATGTCTATTTTTGGGAATATTCCTATTCCTGACCCTAGATCCCAGTAAGCTCCAAGTCATAGGAAAATGGCTATTATACAGATGGTAAAAAGTACTTATTTCTGTCCCTCTTATTCCCCAAAGAAATGAGGACTTATCTGCTTCGGAGGAGAAGTTTTCAGAATTTGGCATATATTTTTCTAAGACTAAAAAGCCGCAGAGGTACATCTATCCATATAAAAAATAGAAACGAATAAAAGATTACAGCCAGTCGAAAATTTACCATATTTCGCAACGGATGGCGAGAAAGTCTATTACAGAGGAGAAACTTTTAGAAAAGGCTGATTTAAATACTTTTAAAAAGTGTAGAAGGATATAATGAATACTTTGCTGATAAAGAAAATGTTTATTATAAATCAAAACTTTTTACCGATTAAAAATAGCGGAAAGTTGAGAGTTGTTTCAAGTGAGCAGGGAGATGAATTTCTTTACGATGAGGCAAATGGCTATGTTCTTTATGGAGGATTATTCTTTTGATAGAGAAAAAGCGCCCTTACAAAGCCCTATGGGAATGAAGGAGGCCACCTGAATCATTTGGTTTTTTTATCAATAAAGAAGGCATCTATTACTATGATAATGAAGAAAAAGCAGGAAAGGGCAGGAGATAATTTTTCATAGGGAAAATAGAAGAAATTACGCCCAATATCTTTACCGATGATGAAAAATCTATACTATTTTCATGCTTATAATGTATGGAGAAGATCCAGATATGATAATGGCTTAGACTCAAGAAATACAGAGATCTCATTCTTTGGGCAAAAAAACTGATTGGAATAGAAGATACAAACAGAGGAGGCATCTGGCAGAAAAGGGAATAAATATTATTACTCGATGATTTAGGAATACGCCAATTAATTAGTAATACCATTTATGAAATAACGGACAAAGAGACCTTTGGCTCTTTTTGCGAGATGATTATAATAACCGAAGACAGCTCATCGCAAAATGAAAAACTAATACCAATAGAAGGAGAAAAAAAGTGAAAATAGTTGTCAAAAAGAGGAGGTGTAGAGAGTTTTTTTAGAACTTATATTATAATCTTTATCGCTTTAGTAATAGTAGGTGCACTGCATATCCATCTCAAAAATAAAAAGATAAAATTGCTGAATTATAGGAAGAATTTCAGTCTTTATAAAAAGTGTTTTCTAAATTTAGCAGAAATTCTTTTCTTGTCCAGTCCACCAGCGTAGCCTGTCAGTTTCTTGTCCTTCCCGATGACTCTATGGCAGGGAACGATGATGGAGATTTTGTTCCTGCTGTTGAGCGTTGGCTGCAGCTCTCACAGCTTTTTGGGCTGTTGAGCCTTTGGGCTTGTTCTTGGTAGGAAATGGTCTCTCCGAAAGGGATTTTTAGCAGTTCTTCCCAGACTCTCTGCTGAAATTCTGTTCCCGAAAACTTCACAGGAACGGAGAACTTTTTCAGTTTTTCCTTTGAAATAAAGATTTAGTTCTTTTTCGGCCAAATCCAAGATAGAATTGCTCTCACAAATGCAGTTTTTGAAAGAATTTAAATCTTTTTCTACATATTTACTATCTTCAAAAATCCAGCAGAAGCAGTCCCTTCTTCATCAGCCACGGCACAGAGCCTGCCGATGGGCGTGGGAATGTATTTTCAGGTAAAAATTCATTTCAGGAAAATCTTTTTCAAATATAACAAAAGTTGCTCAATTTTATTTAGATTAAATTTAAACAAGTATCTTTGTCGGAGAAAAACGATTCAAAAAGAAATGAAAAATCCTCTGACCCTTTTTGATATTCCTGATGGAAAGAAAGTAAAGGTTTTTGGGCTATGATGACAAGGTTCTGGAAATGCCCACCAAAATTCTGAAATGGAATTCTTCCAGAAACGGAAGTAGTGGTGCTTCATAGAGCGCCATTCAGCGGGCCTCTTTATGTAGAATACGGAGAGGAGGATACTTGCGTGGCTCTTCGCAGTGAGGGAGGCTAAATTTATCTTGGTAGAATATATTGATTGATGGCGAAAAACTAAAAAAATATACTGCTCGTAGGAAACCCGAATGTAGGAAAATCCACCGTTTTTAATCATCTCTGTAACAGGCAGCAGAAGACAGGGAATTATGCAGGAGTTACGGTGGAAAGCTACACGGGAAGTTACGATTACGAGGGCGAAAACCATTACAATAACCGATTTGCCTGGAGCGTACAGCATCTATCCCAGCTCTGAGGATGAGGCCGTTTTCAGTAGGGTTTTTTGGTACAGGAGCCGAGGAATACCACGGAATTTCTACATAGCAGATGCTATCAACATTAGGCGAAGTCTGCTACTTCTTCAGCAGATAAAGGATTTGGGAATTCCTGTGATGATGGTTTTGAACCAAATGGATTTGGCGCAGAAAAAAGGATTTGCCTTTGATTTAGCTAAAATGGAGGAGACTTTGGGCGTGAAAAATCATTCCCTGCTAATGCGAAAGAAAACCAAGGAATGGAAGCTGTAAAAAGGCAATTTATGACAATGAATTTCAGCAGGAAACCACTCGAGTTTTGAAATTCCGATGGAGTATAGAGGCTTGGTTTTTCAAGTTAAAAATCAACTAAAAGAAGAAAACGATTACAAAATCTGGACGCTGCTTTCTACCGAAAGATATTTAGGGAAGTTAGAAAGTATGGCCGAGCAGCTTAATCAGGAAATGGTCAAGTGTCTTGTTCCTAAAAAGAATGCAGGTTCAGGAAACCATCAGAAGATACCAGAGTATCGATAAAATTCTTTCTCAGAATTTTTTTCGCTCAAAAGAAGCAAGAAAAGAAACTCCTTACAGAGAAACTGGATAAAAATTTTGGTGCATCCGTTTTTCGGGTATTTGATTTTTGAGGGTATTGTTATTATTGATTTTTAATAGTGTATTTTTACTTGGCAGAATACCCTGATGAAATGGATAGAGGACTGCGTGGTATTTTGGGTCGACTGGGCAGGAGAGTGCCTTCAGAGGGGCCTCTCAAAAGTCTTACCCAAGGAATTATCCCAGGATAGTCGGTGTGCTGCCGTTTGCGCCACAGATTGGGATTTTGCTGTATGTGCTTTATTTGCTCGAAGATTCGGGCTATATGGCGAGGATAGTTTTTTCTTACGGACAGATTTTTGAGACCTTTTCGGGCTGAATGGGAAAAAGCGTCGTTCCGCTGGTTTCCAGCACGGCGTGCAGTTCCCTGCCATTATGGGAGCGAGAAATATAGAAAAAATATAAAGGAAAGACTGCTTACTATAATGGTTACGCCTTTTTATGACCTGCTCTGCATGAGGCTGCCTGTGTACAGCATCATTATAGGGCTGATTATCCCAGATGAATATTTTTTTAGGTTTTATCAGTTATAAAAGCAGTGATGATGCTGATCATGTATATCGCTGGTTTTCTGATGGCTTTTGGGGGCTTCATTTGTCTTTAAAGAAAATCATCAGAGCCAATGAAAAATCTTACCTTGTGATGGATTTGCCACCTTATAAAGTCCCGATGTGGGGGAATAATTTTAGATGACAATGAATAAAGTCTGGGGCTTATCACGGGTTCAGGGAAAGATTATTTTTTCTCGGTTACGGTGCTGCTTTGGGCATTGGCGTTCTTTGGGCCGAGACAAAACACAGACCAAATCATTTCGGCTGATGTAGAAATGGAGGATTCCTATTTGGCTATTTTTGGGCAAAGGCATTGAGCCTGTGGTGGAGCCTTTTGGGCTATGACTGGAAAAATAGGCGTGGGAGTTATCACGAGTTTTGCGGCGAGGGAAACTTTTGTAGGGACGATGGCTACGCTCTATGGATTGGAAGATGTGGATACCGAATCTGAAGAGGGCGAACTGAGAATCATGGACAAAATGCGAAAAGACACCAAACCCAACGGAGAAAAAGTTTTTCAGTTTCGCCACAGGGCTTTCGGTGCTTATGTTCTATGCCTTTGCGATGCAGTGTATCTCCACTATTGCTATTGTTTATAAGGAAACCAGAAGCCTGAAATGGACACTTGTGCAGATGTTTGGGATGACGGGAATAGCTTATTTGGTTTCTTTTTGGTTTATCAAATTTTTAAATAATTAAAGAAATGCTTTTATTTTTCAATATGTTATCATTGCAATGATACTGCTGATGGCGGTTTATTGTCTTGTGAGAGTTTTTACTAAAAAATTTTTCTTCCAAGAAGAAAGGAAACGGCTGTGATAAGGGTTGCGGCTGTTCGTAGTTTAGTTTTTCAGCGAAATAATTTTTTTCTTTTTAAAACTGTTTTTTAACGGCTCAAATTCTTCCTCAAAAAGAGACAACTGCATTGGTCTATCTTGTGGTCGAAGCTGTTCATTTCTCAAATCTGCTGCAATATTAAATATCGTCCTAAGAGCATTAATAGGGACGTCTACTGCTTTATTATCTTCAAATAAAAAAAATCATCAACAAAAACTATTCCTTAGAGTGGGAAATTACGAATCTTTATTCCGAAAAAGGAATTCAGATGAGCAGCCAAGAGTTGAGATGTTCAGACCGATACGGACATAAAAGTAAACGCATCTGAAAAGTTACAAAGAAACAGCAGAGAGAGATATTGATTTTTAATAAAAACTTATGAGAATAAAAATAGTAAGCGGGCAAACAAAAATAACTAGCAAAGGGGATATTGTGTTTAATACTTTCGATGGTGATATAAAAATTTACTGCTGGAGGAAAAATATCTGGCATGGGAAAAGGGAATTTTATTGGAGAGTATGAGGAGGTAGAAATTATAAAAATTTCCAGGTTCTGTAGATTTTTGAGTGTTCTAAGATAAAAGAATATAATATAGGTGTAGGAGAAACAAAGAGGTAAGATTTAAAATAGGAGGTAAAGATGATGATGAAAAAGAAAAATAGTTTTTCAGTTAGAAATGCTACATATCTTTATCTACTATTAAATGGAATGCTGAGAATGAATGGGATTTTATTGACTAAAATTACAGGTAATAAAGTAGGTGATACGATAATAAAAAGTGTTTGTAGATGAGTACACCTTAATAATATTAAAAATAAAATGCATAAATTATAAAGATGTGTTTTCTGAAGAAGATGTAGAAAGATTAGTGAATGAAATAAACTATATAAAAACCTTTTACTGATAGTAATTTTGCTGCCAGAATATGATGAAAAACTATTGTATGCAGGCTGCTGAGAGAGGAATTTCAGAATTACTTAAGGATACTAAAAAATTTTCATGCCGTGGAAAGAAATAGTCACAAGCATAAAAACAAAATAGGATTTTCAGGACTAAAATGCTATTGATAGGGAAATACATTCAAAAGAAAAATGGGTTTGTAAAAATAAGATGGACATATAACAAATATAAATTAGACAATAATAAAAGAAAACAAATTAATGAGTCTAAAACAATAAAAAGATGTTAAAAATATATCAAAAAGTTAAGTATGATATTATAGAACTAAGTTCTGAAGATAATATATATATAATAGTAAAGACATAAATGCAAAAATAGGCTTTCATGTCTATTATTTTTAGTATAACAGGAGGTTTTTCATACTTTACTTTTGATTATAAATAACATGAATCCTTGTAAAGCCACATATAAGATTTATGATCAACACGGAGAGAGTACATCAAGAGGTAGTTTAGAAGAAATAGGAGAAGGACTAAGAAAGCAAACAAGTTGGACTTTTGCCAATACATGTATGAATAGGATAATAAGCCATTTACAAAAAGCAATAATAGACATTTACATTATGATTCTATGGAGAGTATTTTTGGAAGATTCAAAGAAGATAAGAAAATAGTATTAAACTTGGTGCTGCTCCTGCTTTTATCCTGCGGATTTGGGGATACGGCAGAGAAAATAAATATTTAACAGTAAAAATAATCAACTATATTTTTAGAAGCAAAAACCCTCAATAATGTATTATCTTTTTCAGCAGGGAAGTTTCATTGAAAAAGATACTATTTTCATTAATAAAACCTTATAGAAAAAGTGCAGTATGAGAATGTAGGAAATGTCATTGACCCAAAAACCTTTAAACCACTTTATGATGATAAAGATGTTAGGAAAAGGTTGATAATGAGTATTATCTAAAGGAGGATGCAGAGGACTATTATTTTATAGATAAAAAACTATATTTATATCTATAAAGATGATTTAATGGCTCGGAAGATTGATTTTTATATAGTGGAAAAATCCTCTGATTATGAGGTTTTTAGGGGAAGCTATTTGAGAGTAGGCGAAAAGGTATTTTTGCAAAGGAACTTTATTGGAAGGAGTAGATTTACGCACCTTTAAAAACTTATAAACTACTGATGGAAAATTCCGAATGGTATAAAACAATAGCTACAGACAAAAACAACTTTATATAGAGAATCTATGGACAAGGATGATTACAAAAATATGAAGATAAAATAGTAGAGTAATCGCTCATATACCTCTGGAGTCAAAGTTAGGATATCATATTTTCTATTTTACCATTTTTAAATGGATATCATGTATATTATTATTAGTTATAAATAATCAGAACTTGTGATAGAACTTTCAAAATATATGATCAAATTAAGGATAGAGGAGATTACATTCCTTTTTCAAGAATTGATAAAAACTCTATTAGATATGAATATAAATAATTGGAATAATGCAGCATCTTTTGACAAAGGATAATACAGCATCTACAAAAATTTGGTATATGGAAAAATACAACGAAGATAATATTAATACTCATTATTTTTGCTCCTTGTCAGGAAGAATATTATGATGAACAAGGAAAGAAAAGTGTATAAAAATTGTATCAAATTAAAAATAATTTATACAAGGATAAAAGAGATAATCTATATTTCCTTTCAGAAAAATATGGTAACAGAGGATTATAAAATTTCTGTTAAAAGGAATTGTTATTCAGGATTCTATTTTTTTACAGTGATAATTTAGTTCCGTTAAATACTATTGTTAATTTTAAAAACTATAGATGCTTGATTAATAATACTATTTATATGGATGATAAATATGTTTATATGAATAAAGGTAGTCAATATAGTAATTACCCATTTTATATTTCACCTTTTTAATCCAAGTAAGTTTTTCATTACTTTCCAATAATATTTATTTTTAGATATGAAGATAATATTTTTATTTTTGGATATATGGGATATATTAGATTAGACTCAGTAGATGCCGGTAAATTCAGAATAGATTCTGTAAAAACAATTGAAGGTAAAAACTCTTTATATAGGATTTGACAATAATAAAATTTATCATAATGCAGAACAGATAACTTTAGAAAATTTAAAGGATATGCCTATCTCATTTAAAAATAAAAAGATTCTATTCGGAAGAAATATTTCAATAAATAATGTTAATAAACAAGGTATTTTGTTGTGAATTTATATGCACGAGGATTAGACCATACTTTTTCAAGATAGAGAAAATAAAGAGGAATATCTATTTACTAAATACCAAACGGATAATATTATGGATTACTCAGAAGAGAATAAAAACGATAACCATCAAACCTTTACTTATAAATGGCAATGGGATAAGATAAAAGAAGTGGCAGAAGACCGTAATATACATGTAAAATTAGAAAGAGAAAATGGAAATGGAAATGAGAGTAAAGAATAATATATATGTGTTATTTATTAGTATTATTTTTATTAAGTTGTGCTACACCCAGCTACTTACCTAGAGAACATAAAATAGGAGAAGTAGAGTATTTTTGATTTAGAAGAATTTAATAAGAATAAAGGAAAAGGAACAAATACATATTATTTATTTAAAAAGATACTTTTGAAGTGCTCATTTCAGAAGAAAAAGAATATTTTTTTATGAATCAATTATCCCTTATAAAAAGAATTATGAACTAGTGAAGAGATATTATTTAAACAAAAAGATAAAAGAGCGAGGAAAAATATTATTATTATGGTTATAGAAGTTTTTAAAATTGGAAAATGGGAGTACTTCGATGAGGAGGGAATTTAATAAAAATAGAGGATAAAGATGGCAAAGACCGAGACTATCCCATGACTTATAAGGAGGCATTTCGTAAGGTAAGCCATCACTTTGGTTTTTAGTAAGAAGAAGCTACATATACAAGTATTGCCGGAAATGACAGGCTGTTTTTGGGTGTTCAATAAAAATGGAAAAACCAAATCTGTGGATATGCTTACAGGAAAGGTCTATAATGCCACATTAGAAAGGGGAATGATGTATATCGTGGTAAGGATGATGAATAAAGCATTTTAATAGAAGACCCCAGCGGAAATACTTATCATATGGACGGACAGGGAAATATCAAAGTTCTGCACCGAAAAACATCAGCTTTACAGCAGGACAGAATATCAACATCAGTGCTGGTCAGAACATTACCACAACCGCTGGAATGAACATCAGCGCTTCGGCTGGAATGAGTTATAATGTTTTTGCAGGCGGAGCCATCAGCCAAAAACGCCGTGATGAACTACACCCCTGACCGCCGCAAACATCACCGAAATAGCACAAGAGACTTTCGATACATTTTTCTAATGAATATACAGGGATATCAGGAAAGGTTGCTATGAACTCGGAGGAAAAACAACATTGCTATAAATACTCAAAACATATTCAGCTGAAAAGCAATGAAAAACAATAAATAGTTAGAATATGAAAAATGGTTTTTCCTTCTCTGTTTCTTTCTTTGATATCTTGTGAGTATAAGAAAGAGTGGAGCATGTCGGTCTCAGCGCCACAGCATTATGGCGCGACCATAGAGGCGCAGTATTATCTGGGAGAGGAGCTGCTGGCGGCTATCAAGGGTGCAGGCTCGCCAGTCAATAGAAAAAGAAGAGTAAAAACCTTTAAACAGATTTTAAAACTATTAGAAAAAGCAGTCTAAATGACTGCTTTTTGTTGTTTTGGTTTGAACCTTAAAAATATCGTAAAACTCACCATTATGGAGTTGAAACCTTTGAATTGAATGTGTGATTAAGCATGTTCCATTAGTGCTTCATTTTTACTTCTTCATTCATGATAGCATCTTCAATATCCGTATTTAGCTTATGTAGTTTACGAAAAATTATATACTTCATATATAGTGAAACTCCAATTAATACTATAGCTATAAGTATTATATCAATAGCCACTTTTACCAAATGTATAGCGTAAAATATCTTCATTCCATATTAGAGCAATAACTAAAAACTATAATTGATATAGAAAAAAATCGAACAAAAAGCATATTACGAGAGTGTTCTATATCAAATCGTAATTCTTTACGTACTTCTTTATTTAGAACTTTAGATAAACTAAATGAAACTAACAAACTCATTGAAAATAGAAAACACGATACCTAGCACAGTAAATAATGTTTGCTAATACAGTGGAGTTACCACTTACTCCTATGGAGGCTAATGTTACAGCTATTATTATTGATATGATTATGCGGATAAGTAATTTAATCATTTTGATCTTCTATTTCTCTTAGAAAAGACTCCATTTCTTGCTTAAGTTGTTCTTCAACAATGCGATTTGCTTTCTGTTTGCTCTATGATAACTTGTTTTTTTACCTTAATCGTATCTCCTGTATACTTATTACCATCTCTAGTTTCAATCAAAAGATTTTCATCATTAGCTATATTTGTTACAACGGATCCCATTACGCGTTGAAATTCTTCTTGTTCCATCCTTATAGGTTTACTATTCTAAGTAACAAACGAGCTTCTACAAGTTGATTGGACCTTATATCATCCAAACTATTGGTATCATCCATAATATGTCTAAGCAAATCATCCGTTATATGCATGATTCTAGTTGATATTGAAGTTGATTCACTACTATCTGTAGGAGTTGCAGATAAACGATTATCTCCTATAAATTGAATAGATTTAATTTGTCTTAGAGATAATCCTTCGGGTAGCTTTTGTAAGTTCTGTTAAATGAAACATTCTATCGCCTCTAACATCTTGTAGCAACCAATTAATATAGGTTTGCAATCGATATATATTTTTGATTTCCAGGTAAAAGATGTAATAACATAATTATTATTTATTGCAAAATAATAATGACTCTTATATTGACTTTTGATTTGAATTACCTGTATTAATATCTGTTATTGTAATTATTTCTTTTTCAGAGAATAAAACGTCATCTATAATGCCTCCTCTATCTGCAGGTATGATTCGTAACATCATACCAAACATGTAAGTATTGTTTGTTGCCCATATAAAATTGGCTAGTAAATCTCTATCAGGTTCTTCTGCATTCAGAGGCATAAACCCTATCTATAGTCTTTACCTTATTAGCTAAAAGCAGTTTGTAATAATGATAATATCCCCGAATGTGGCATGGTAAGATTATTGTTCTCAATTTTAAATGCCCTTAATGTGATATTTTTTTAGTAGATGTAGACATAATTTATTTTTTTATAGAACAAAAATTAATAAAATCTTTATAAATAGTCATATTATTATATAACAATTTATATTATAACTCCAAAATTGCACATTTCGTTCTGCTTGGTTGAACATTGGTTGGATTTATCATAGAAAAATTCTTTTTCAAATCCTTAAATAAGATTTAATTTCCCCATCAACCAAAAATGGGAAAGCATACCCAATCGCACATTTGGTTTTTGCCGATTATAATAAATATTCTATTTTTATTTCATTTTGAATATTAATATTTATTACCCCCTGTTTTTAAATTCATTATTTTTAATTATTTTTGTGTCAATGGTTTAATTTTATTAAAATAATGAATTTATTAAAAGTATCTACATTTTATTTTTATTCTTTTTTTGGGATAATGGGACTTACAAATTGTAGTTCAAAAATATATTTCGGAGGTTCCTTATCGATATTCTTCTGAAGAGGAATACCAAGCCATAAGCACTGAGAAAACAGCCATAGAAAACCAATATACTAATGTTGATGACAACCCTGAAAAACTTGATGATAAAAAGCTAGTCTTAAGGAAAAAAATACGCTGTTTTATTTGGAGTAATGCCCAAAGAGATTAAAAACTATGATTTTTACGCATACATAGACCCTTGGCTGGGCACACTTTATCATAAACATAGTCTTGAATTACAAAAAGCTGTGGACTGCTCTTATTTTTGTACAGGCCTTATACAGTGATGTTTTCCAAAGAGACCTTTTCTAAAAACACCTGATGGAATTTTTCCGATCCAAAGCGTTGCAGCTCTTTACAGGAAGAACTTTTTGCAAGAAGGAGATTTGATTTTTAGATATGATAAACACAAACCAATCTCTGATGTAGGGATTTATCTTCATAATGATAGAATTTTTAGCCTGTTCGAATAACGAACTTAATATTTTTTAACTTTAATAATGAATACTTTCAGCTAAGATACATCGCAGCAGGAAGACTAAAGCCTAAAGAAAAATAACTGTCAAATTTTTAATTATATAATTATAAGTTAAATATCTACCCAAGTCTTTATCTTATGTCCGAAATTTCTTCTTTAATTCAATCTGTTTCCGAAATTTCTGCTGATATCCGTGCAGAAGTTGTAGTTGGTAACTTATTAGAGTGTGGCTGTCTTTCAGAAAAACCAATACATCGTGCATAAAGAAGGACAGTTTGCAAGAACATACCGCCGTGATATTCTCAGTTCTGAAGAAATAGATTTTGATTTTGATACGGTTTCATTTTTTAAGGTTAAATTTATCTCGTGATAGTATTTATGACACTTTGCCTCAAAAATATGGTTCACAGCATTCAAAATGACACCCCTGGCAAAGGAGTGGATACGATGATAAAGGAATACAGGCTACAGCAAGAACAGCAGAAACAAGCAAGAGCCTTTTTTCAACCTTTTGAGAATGAGATGTTTGCATTTGGTGTGGAAACAGAAATGTTTGAAAAGCAAAATTTCTCACAAAACTCAATGATACTACAACAGCTGACATATTTTTATGATTTTTGGGGAATGAGTAGAGATTTTTCCACCTATTTTAATCTCTAAAATGATAAAAGTTCTTCCTTATGCTCATAAAATCGTAGGAAATATAGAGTTATCAGTTAAAATTCTTTTCATCTATTCTAAAAGAAAAAGTAGAAATACAAAAGAAAAGGTTTTTTTAAATATTATGATGAAGAACAAGCAATTACACTAGGAGACTGCCATTTAGGAATAGATTTTATCACAGGACATTCGTATGATGATTATTCAGAAAAATTACCAGTTACTGATAGGTCCATTACAAAACTCTCATTTTCAAGAATACATACATGAAGGAAATTAAAACAATTTGTAGAACTTTTTTGTGAGTATTTTTCCATTAGAAATGGAAATCGAACCGCAGATTTTACTACAAGAAAATCAAGAATTATTTGAATTCAATTCTTCCCAACCTTCTATTTTAGGATATAATACCAAAATTTAATACTTCATTATTTTTAATATTTATGTTTTTTTAGATTTTTAATACTCAATAAAAATGACACAGTTAAAGAAATATTTTTGAGAATCTTTTTAGAACCTCAGGTTCTAGCCATTTTTACTGATTGTACTTGCGGCTTGTATTGTCTTAACTATGATTTTTGGGCAAAAGGTAAATGGTTTCAAAAGAAAATAAATCCAAATTTTATACATATGTTTTTCTTTGGCTTTTTATTTATTCCATTATTGCTTTTTAGGATTCAATAAATTATTCATGGACAAAGAGTTACATGAATTTATCTTTTATCAGGTTTCTTCACTTGTTTTTAGGAATTATTCATTGTCGGCTTTATCGTAGTTATCTTCAAAAATTTAATGATGATAAAAACTTACTGAATATCTTTTTGCTTTAATAGCAGCTTTGTACAGTTTAATCCCTTTTGGGCTGATTTACACTTTATTGAATGGTTCTCAATTTTTACCTTTAATGCTGGGACATTATCTTTTTGTTTTTCGTTCCTACTTTGTTTAATGATACTTTTAACCGAGCGATGAGCATTCCGCCAAGGATTTATAAAACTTGGCAGTTTCCACAGAATTATAAACAATTGGCAGGTGTTAGTGATGAAGAAAATGCGAGATTTGGTTGTCTTTTTCATTTATGATTGACAAAGGTGAATTTTTCTGAAAAATATAATGTTTACCGTGCTAAAGGTCCCACAAGGCTCGATTTTTGGACGGCTTTTTACAATTTTGTACTAGATTATAATGAAAGACATTCTGAGTCCCCTATTGAAATTGAGGGGAAAAACGGACTTTACAACTGGGTATTTTTCTACAGCCAAAATGGTATGAAACTACGAAATATATTGACCCAGAACTTACTTTTGTATATGAATGGAATAGAAGAAAATAGTGTGGTGTTTTGTGTCCGTTCTGAACAGCTGGGGATAGGAAAGGAAACAAAAGAAGAGGAACAAAAATAGACTTTGAGTTTAATAGCTATAAGGAAAAACAAAAAGATCTTCTCAAGCTATTAAAAAGCAAATGACTCACAAGAAACAATTTCATAATAAATTATCAGCTAATCCATTATTTTTCAGAAAAATGTACAAAACATGTAAAATAGACCAAGGAACTGTAACTCTGAAAAGAAATTGCAAAAGCATTTTTGATTTAGAACCAGATGAACTCCGTTGGTTTCATAATCGTTTTTGTCCATTGGAAGACTTAATAGGTACTGATATACAGCCTCATACTTCTATTATCTACCTTCCCGCCCCTGGAGAGGATTCTGGATATTATAAAAAAATACAAGAAAAGACTAAACTTCTTCTTGATAAAAATTATCATTTACTTTGTCCTCGGTCATTCTCCAAAAATATGGAATAGAACTTATATTTTCTGGAGATACAAAAATTGCTTACGAAAATTGAAGTCCAGAAAAAGAACAAGAACCTTATTCATATTTTTTTCAGAAAGATGTTTGGATAGATGAAACTCTACCTGAATTGATTATGGAAAAATAGCTAGTGAAATAGGAAGTATTTTTTATCCTCTCGAGTTAGAATTATATGACAATGGTAAATTAAAACTTATCACAAATTTTACTGAAATACAGAATAGATGGAAACAGAAAAAGACAGAATTAGCCTCCTATTACAAAGGTCATTTTATAGAAAACCTGCTAAATAATATAGATCAGCAGATAGAATACTGAGGCAAAACCCAAAAGAAAAATTTTAAACAATTTCTTCTTTGCTTTTTATTTTATGCCTTTGTACGAAGAGTGGACAGAGGATTATTCCTCCTCCTTCCAGACAGGACTGCCAATGTTTTCAAAAAAAGAGAGGGTCTTATATGAATTTACATTATCTTTGAATAAAGAAATTTCAGATAATCAGAAAGTTATCATTCTTGCAAAAGGAAAATGCATAGATGAGAGTAATACTGATGGTATTCTTCTGGAAGAAAAATTATGAAAAAACAGAAGGCTCAGCAGAGATCATCTATAAACTCAATGCAGAAGACAACAGTATTTTTTTCTATATTAGGAAAAAGTAGATTTAAAAACAAGGGATTACCATCAGAAAATAAACTTTAAATGTTTTGAAATAATATAAAATGAAAAGCCATGAGTGAGAAACATCTTGTCTGCCAAGGAGCTGTTTGTCAGTGTATTTTTGGAACTGCTCCTGACACTTTAAAAGTAAAAACCCAGAAAAAGCATTTTATCAATGACTTAGAAGGGGAAGAGAAATTAATCGCTACGGACCAAGATTTAGGAAAAACCTTGAGAATAACACTTTTGGGAGCTGTGCAAAGTTGAATAACAATCCCTGTCAGGCGATGATTACAGAATGGAGCGGGTTTTATGACAAGGTTACATTGAAGCCAACGGCGGACATCCGCTCTTGGAAGACAGCAAGGCCACCTGCCCTATTGGAGGAAAGGACTGCATCAGTATAACCCATCATGGGCAAAGCTGTGAGGTAGGTTCTCAAAGCCTAAACAACGCCCGCCCAGAAGTTCTTACCGAGCTGTGTCCGTTTTTGATTTTACAGACACTGAAGAGAGTGAACAGAATGAAAACGAAGCAAAACTCTAAAAACAGAATGAATAATGAAAATAATAGGCGAAACAGCTCCCTTTACAGGCAGGGATTACCAGTATAAACTGGTCAATGATAAAAAAATGAAAAATTGCTGCAAGTAGATGGGAAGTAAGATTAAATGACCAGATACTAACCACTAGTAAAAAGCGGAAAGATCATATTTAATATGAACTTAGCAATGAAAAACGCTCAAAATATTAGCATTTACCAGCAATAAAAACTTATACGCTGAGTGTGTCCGTTGTAATGGGGTCACCCACTGTCAGCTGGGTAGAATGGCAGGATATTGAAGGGAAGCCATTAAAGGGGCGTAAAAGTAGGCTATTTAGATAAAGTTCGGCTGTGCATAAAAAAACTGTAAACTTCCTTGAGGGAGAAAAAACTAACTGTTACCATTTATGAAGACCAATTTCTTGATGGACATGGAATATCTTCTATAACAATGGGAACTTACCAGACAACAGGTGTTAATAAAAATGGTAAAGCTTTATTTATTATTTAACAATATGAGCGTATACCGAAATGTACTTAATTCTACGGATCCGCGTGGCAGTGGTGATGAAGCAGAGCATGAATACTATGCTAAAATTGTATATAATAAAAATCATTGATATCATAAGAGATGATGTACAGCTCATAGTTCAAAATGAGCTGAAACAATATATAAAACCTAAACAAACGAACACTCCTGTAAAAAGTAGGTGCTTCTAAAAAGTATAAAAAGCAGCATAAAAAGCCCATTAATTATACTTTTGGGGTTTTCTTTTGATGGAACGCTTAATAACATGTATAATTCCGAGATAAGGAAAAGTGTAGCAGAAAAACGAAGACTAAACCAAAAAAATAAGCTATGAAGAGGCTAAAAATTAAGGAAAAAGGAAAAAAAGATTCCAGTTATGAGAATGAGCTGTCTAACCCTGCTATTTTATTCAAAAGTTACAAAGAAGAAATTAAATAATAAATTATTTAAAAATCTATGTAGAGGGGATAGGTACCAACACCCAAAGCCCTACCAAGGCAGAAGATTACAAAAAGGATGACAATGTCCAAGGTCCCTGCATTTGGTATGGGAAGTGCTGGAATTATTGACAGGGTAAGAGAAGCGATTAAAAATAACTGGCTTAATAGATATAAAGGAGGACGAGTATATCAATAAAATTACCTTTTGATGTTTTTGGATTTAGCCGCGAGCAGCAGCGGCAAGACATTTTGTATATGTGGTTACCCACCCTGAATATATCCCAAAAACGAATAGTAATAGGGAAACTTTTGGACATACAAGGAGAGATATTAAAATCCTGAATACTATAAAAAGCTCCAAGATATGGTTTATTAGGTATTTTGTTAGACCAAAAAGGCTGGCTGACAGACAATGTCAAAGTAGAGGCTAGATTTGCAGGATTGTATGATACCGTCCTCATCATGGTTTTACTCAAACTAATGACATTGAGGATTTGAGGGCTGGACAGTATCAATAAGGCAAACTATGTAGTGCATATGGTAGCAGCTGATGAACACCGCTATAATTTTGATTTGGCAGATATTTCATCTGTTGCCAAAACTCCGCCAGACAGTGGCAAAAAGGAGGAATAGAACTATCTTTTCCCTGGTGTGCACTCTGATGTAGGTGGCAGCTATGTAGACGGCGCTCCCAATATATCATATAAAATAAACTTTTCTTCTGAGATGGACTTTTTGACAAAAGAGAAAGAAGAGCTCATACGGCAAGGCTGGTTCTCTAGCCAGCAAATATCTGTGAAGTATTATCTTACCATACATGGGCTCAATAACTATCGCTTAGAGGGAATTAAAAATAGTGTAAGCAACCAGTACAGCTATATACCGCTGCATATTATGGCAGAGTTCTGCAGAAAAAGAATGTCTTATTGGATACTAAGAAATTAAAAAGAATTAAGTTCTTTTTAAACAAAAACAGTTCTTTCCTTAATGAAGTGAAGAAAATCCTGTGGGATTATAGTTTTAACGGCGGTCCACGCTTCGTTTATAAAGAAAAAGGCACCGAGGCCGAAAATGAATTGATTAGAAAACTAAGACTATACTATCTCCACTGGAATTCTACCTACGGCACGATAGATGATTCCCTGGGGCTTTCGCAACAGGGAAGGACAAACCTAATTTTAAAAAAATAGTAAAAGACAACGAGATGTATATTAAGAATTTAATTACTTGTTTCTGCTTGATTTTTTATTAACCCAATGTAAAGAAAATCCTTTTTATGAAAAACAGAAAAATATCCTTATGCTGTTACAGCTACAGGTCCCGAAGGTTATCCTATGGAAGTGCATATGGGCTACTTCTGGATGAAAAAGAAGAGCTAATATGCGGTGTGCCCAAAAACAGGTTCCTTGAGTGCAGGCTGGCAGGGTGATGCAGCTGAAGGTGGACAAAATGGAGATAAAAATACCTGCCCATCTATCCCTTACCTATATTTCCTACGCAGAGAAGAAATTCTATAATGTAGAGGCCAAACTTCCTGCGGAAAAAAATCCTTGAAGAATTTAGAAAGGATACAAACTAAAAAAGTACATGAGTGATGAGACAGAAGACCCGACCTATGGGAAACTAACGGTAGGTATGGCGCCTGGAGGAGTGGTTGTCCCTATGGCTTTCTGGAAAAATCTCATCGTGTAGAAATATGCAGACTGCAGGCTAAAGAAGTCTTTGTAGATAGAAATGATTTTTATTCAAATAATAATAATAGGACACAGCAAGAGTTCTTTGATGTATTCTATGACATTACTCTTTCCGACAGCATAAAAACAAGATATCAAAGAAAGAGGGAATTCCGTTTGGGCTATGGGATGAGTATAGAGAAAATACAACTACGCTTTACTTTCAGACCTTATGATGACAGGGATAAATTTACTTTATATAAAACGCTCTATACTATAATGGAGAAGCAGAAGAAATTTTAAAACCAGACCTCGCCCTAAAAAAATATACTCCAGAGGTATTCCTTATAGAATCAAGTTTATGTTTTTTCTCATACAGTACAGATATTATTTTTAATGACAGGGAGATGATACAGGTCTTCAAAGAAATGAAGAAAAACACCCTGGCAAACCTATAGATATTATCCTAACCCCTACTTTTCTCTATAATGAAATAAAAGTATCTGTGAAATGTGAAGACGAAGAAATCCTCTATCCAAATACATAATGGAAGGCGTCTGGGGAGAATCCATAGACGAGGCTTTAGAAAGGAGAGCTTTTAGAAGAAAATAACAGTAATGGGGGAGTAATTCCACTGGAACTCTACCTACGGCACGATAGATGATTCTCTTGGGGCTTTCGTAACTGGAAAGGACAAACCTAATTTTTAAAAATAGTAAAAGACAACGAGATGTATATTAAGAATTTAATTACTTGTTTCTGCTTGATTTTTATTAACCCACTGTAAAGAAAAATCCTTTTTATGAAAACAGAAAAATATCCCTATGCTGTTACTACTACAGCTCCTGAAGACTACCCAATGGAAGTACATATGGGCTACTTTTGGATGAAAAAGAAGAACTGATAGTGGTGTTCCTAAAACAGGAAGTGTAGAGTCTGGGTGGCAATATCAAGGGGCTGAAGGCGGACAGGGAGGAGATAAAATACCCTGCCTATCTATCCCTTACTTATGTTTCCTATGCAGAGAAAAAGTTCTATAATGTAGAGGCCAAACTTCCTGCAGAAAAATCCTTGAAGAATTTAGAAAGGATTCAGAGCAGAAAAATTATGCAGTGAGAAATGGAAGACCGAACCTATGATAAACTAACCGTAGGTATGGCACCTGGGGAGTGGTTGTCTTATGGCTTTCTGGATATTTTCATCGTGTAGAAATCTGCAGACTACAGGCTAAAGAAGTCTTTTGTAGACAAGGACGATTTTAGAAGAAGAGTTTTGAAAATGAAACCCAGCAGGAGTTTTTGATGTTAGTTATGATTTAGCCCTCCTGACAGCATAAAACAAGATATCAAAAGAAAGAGGGATTCCATTTGGGCAGTGGGATGAGTATAGAGAAAAATACAACTACCGCTTTACTTTTCAAACCTTATGATGACAGGGATAAGTTTACTTATATCCACCCTCTATACTACAATGGAGAAGAGGAGCAGATATTAGAGCCAACTTTGGATAAAAAGAATATTTCCAGAGAGGTATTCCTTATAGAACTAATTTTCAATTTTTCTCGTATAGTACAGATATTATTTTTTTAATGATAGAGAGATGATCAGGTCTTCAAAGAAATGAAGAAAAACACCTGGCAAGCCTATAGATATTATCCTGACTCTACTTTTCTATATAATGAAATAAAAGTATCTGTAAAATGTGAAGACGAAGAAATCCCTCTATCCAAATACATAATGGAAGGCGTCTGGGGAGAGTCCATAGACGACGCTTTAGAAAGGAGAGCTTTTAGAAGAAAATAATAGTAATGGGGAATAATTATAAAACCGCTGAAATAAGAGCAGGTTTTATAATTATTTATCAAAAATATTCTATATTTTTTTGTTTTTTCCCAGTAGAGTTCACCATTTTTCAAGGTGACACTGACAATATCTCCTTCATGAAACTCTCCTGCTACGATCGCTAAAGGTCTTCTTAATTTTCCTCGAATAACACCCTTTAGTGGCCTTGCTCCATATTTTTATGTCATAGCCCTCTTCTGAAAAGATATTCTTTGGCTTCTTCCGAAATATTTAATGTAATATTTAAATTTTTGACCAAATCTAATAATTCTTTTTTTGAGGTGTATTTCAAAAAATTTTCAGAGCATCTCTTTACTTATTGGTGCAAAAGGAATGATTTCTGTAAGTCTTCCCAAAAACTCTGGGCGGAAAAACCTTGTCATAATCTCCAAAAAGATCAGCTGAAGCTGGAATTTTTCCATTGGCAAAAAGAATTTACAATAAAATCCGAACCTATATTAGATGTAAAAGAGAATGATAGCATTAGAGAAATCGCCTCTTTGCCAAGTCTGTCGTGCAGTTTACCTCGTCCATTATTTGAAGAAAAACATCAAAAACTGAAGCATGAGCCTTTTTCTATTTCATCAAAAAGAACAATGGAATAAGGCCTTTTGTCTAATTTTATTGACCAAAAGCCCGCCCTCTTCATAGCCCACATAACCAGGAGGGCTCCATAGAGCAATGCCGCAGAATGCTCTTCTTTAAATTCGGACATATCAAAGCGGATAATTGCATTTTCATCTTGGAAAAGAAATTCTGCCAAGGATTTTTGCCAGTTCGGTTTTTCCCTGTTCCTGTTGGCCCTAAAAAGAAAAATGAACCGATGGGTTGTCCTGCTTTGCTCAACCCAGAACGGGACTCTAGAACCGCTCCAGAAATTGTAGCTATAGCGTGATCTTGCCCTACCACTCGGCAGAGAACCTGCTCTATTTCATTCAAACGCTGTTTTTCTTCTTCTTGTAGTTTTTCCGATAGAAATATTTGTTTTTGAGAAATCATCAAAGCTAAATCTCTATCAGTGATATCGCTTCGTTTTTCCAAGGCAACAGCCTCTGCCAGCTCTATTCGTTTTTCTAGAAAAAGCAAAAATATTTTTCAACATCAATAATCTGATTATCAAAAACTTCTGGTTCTTCTTCAGTACTTAATAGGTATTTCGTTTTTCTCTATCAAATCCTTTAAAAGCCATAAAGCATGGGTTTTTTAACTGTTCCTCTGAATAATTTTTGTGTTTTGTTCTAGATGTATGATCTGATTCAGGAAATGATTTTTTCTTTCAAGAAAGACTCACCTGCTGTTTTTTTAATGCAGACATTGTGTGGTCTACTAAATCTATTGCCGAAGCAGGAAGACTTTTTTTCTTTCAAATAACGCTTAGACAGACGAATTGCCTCTCGGATGCCGCTGTCATCAATATTAATTTGATGGTGGTTTTGATAACTTATCAATGCCTGTTTGAGCATTCTGAAATGAGTTTCATCATCAGCTTCTTCCATTTTTGATAATTTCGAACATTCCTGATAGCCCTGTTCTTTTTCTATCTTTTGGTATACTCTTCTATTGTAGTAGTAGCAATCAGAGTGAGTCCTTTTGACAATTCACTCTTCAACAGATTGCTAATTCCTGTATCTTGGTGACCGCCCAATAGTGAATGAATATCATCAATAATCAAAACGCTTTTTGGGATATAAACGAAGTTCATTGGCAATATTTTTCAGTCGATCTTCTATTTCGCCTTTGTAAGAAGCTCCAGCAATAATAGCCCCTAAGTCCAGTTCAAAAACCTCTAAACCACCTAGCAAATCAGGAATTTGATTAAAAAACCAATTTTTGGACAAAACCCTCTATCAGTCTAGTTTTCCCAATGCCATGATCTCCTATAATCAATACATTTTGTTTGTGATAGCGACAAAGTATCTCCGTAATATGATGGAGTTCTGCATCTCTACCAATTAAGAAATTATCTTCTTGATAATGAGTTAAATCATTTTTTATTATGTTTTAATAAATCATTCTTTTTCTTAATTTCTTCTTTTTATTGATACAATATTTTTGCAAAAAGCCTTTCTTTAAAAGTAGATAAAGATTTTGGCGAAGAATTAGATATGTTGTCAGATAATCCAAAAATTTGGCTGATCTTTCAATAATTCTTCTCTTGTCACAGGAAAGGTTTTTCATTTGATCAAAAACTAAATGCCGCCCCTGGTGAACTCAACGCGACCATTAGACAAAAAGCGTAACTTCGTCCTCATTTAGCAATTCACGGATAGCATCTGCTTCAGCAAAAGATTTCATCTATAATTTTCAGAAGGCTCACAACTGCGTAAATTTGGAGATTTTGGTGATTCTTCTATTCTAACTTCCGCCCATTCTTCCAAAAACACATCAACTCCTAGTTTCTCTAAGTTTTTAAAAGAGATAAATCTCTATTTAATATGGCTTTTTAAGTAAATGCGCCCCAGTATATTGCGTATTCATATTCTCTCTCCCTATTTTCTGAGCAATCTCTAGTGCTTTCTGTACTTCAGAATTATATGATGATTTGAAAGTTTCCATATTTATATTACTTTTAATCAAGTTTTTTTCAATTTCATTATTTTTTTCATCCAAATTCCCCATTTTCTAGTTTTTGTAATGGACATTTATATTTTTGATACAATTTTTGTGAATTCTTGTTCAAGCTGAATAGCCGAGATTTTTAATTTTATTCCCTGAAATAGCTCTGCAAAATTCATCAAATGGCAAAAATTTTTATTATCATTGATGACTACAGGAATATCATAATTCCACAAAAGATAGTCCTTGAAATCTTCCTTTGTTTTTAGACTGATTCATGACCTGATTTAATAATAATTGAAACTGCTCATTGGAGATTTCTGGAGCTTTTTTAGGCTCAGCAAGTGTATCTTTTTAGTATTTCCTCGTGGAGAAACAGGAATATTCTCAAGCATATCTACCAATGGATCTTTTTGTGGATTGCCTTTTGGAAGAGAAAAAGAAGCATGGGAACGCTCAAATTCATAAGATTTAAGGTCTATTTTTTGTTTAGCTTTTATGGTTTTAGGCGCTACATAAATAGTTTTTACTGCACGATGTTCTACATCTCCATTTACAATTAAAGTGACTTTTTCTGTCCAGCTGATTTGAAATGATATGAAACAGACTGCCCTAAAGCATCAGTATCTATACTTTCACCAAAACTCCATTCCCAAGATTGTCCACCTTCTTTTTCTCCAAGAAAATCAACTTTCTGTCCAACCGTAACGACACTTGGGGCAATAATCCTAGGTAAATATCCCTGTGTTTTGGCTGGTTGTTGTGATGTAAATTGATTTTTCATGAACACAGTGCCCATTGATTTTTCAAGCGAATAATATAATTTCCTGCTTTTTTTATACTGGTGCAGGGTTCTTTGGCGATAATCAGGAGCTGAACCATCTCCAAAATCCCATTCCCAGTTCTTTTGCATTGGGGGTGTTGTCATAAAATTCAACGACTTTATCTATTGACATATCCCCTGACACTAGAAATTTGGCACTTTCACAATCTACACGGCGAAAATACTGAACTAGTAAAAGTATAATACTAAGTAGCAGAACAATACCCAAACTCAAATAAATGCGCCTATCTATCCGAAATAAAAACCAAAATGCTTTTAACATATATCATTTTTAACCTAACAAAAATAATGTTTTTTGTAAATATAAAACCATTACTTTTTCTTTAATAAAGTCTTTTCTACTCTGTAGAAGCTGGTTTTTGCTGATACCTGCTTGTTTACAGGCTTTATCAATAGGAATATTTTTGTTTTCATAAAGATGAAAGGCAAAATGATATTTTTCCAAAGTTTCTTTTTTTATTCCTTTGGGTCTTCCGATGAGCTTCTTTCTTCTCCTTGCTCCTTCGATTCCCGCTTTCGTTCTTTCACTGATGAGATTTCTTTCAAACTCAGCCACTGCACCAAAAATCTGAATGATAAATTTTCCATTGGCAGAAGTAGTATCAAAAAGCGGGTTCAGAAATACTTTTGAAGAAAACACCTTTTTGATTAAAAAGCTCAATGAGCTCAATCATATTTTTTAAAGAGCGGAAAATTCTATCGGTTTTATAAACGATAACCACATCTCCTTCACGCAAGAAAGAGAGCATTTCATTGAGACCTTTTCTGTCTTCTCGCACCCCGCTGGCGATGTCGGTGTAAATTTTCTCGCAGCCTTGCTGCTTTAATAATTCTATTTGAGTTTCTAATTTCTGCTCAGCAGTAGAAACACGCGCATATCCGAAAAATCATGGCTTAAGAAGATTTTTAAAGAATAAAAATTCCATTCCCTCTCTTTTGATGTGGTTTAAAAGATCAGGATTAGTGATTTTTCTTTATGCTTAAATCAAAAGAAATATGGAAGCAGTGAATCATCCAAATCTACAGCGATTTGATGGATAAGATTTAAAGAAAGATTTTTCCTTCAAATGTTAAATCTATATCAGAATAAGGTTTATAATTTCCCTTTGCCCTAGAACCATATAGGGTTGCATTTTCAATTTCAGGATATTTTTCTAAAGACAGAATGAATTCGATTGATAATATCATTAGAAAGACCAAAACTCATATTATTCTTCCATTAGGGTTAGCATTTTTTTCTTGGAACTCTATAAAAAGAGGAAAATATTTTGAGATGATATGTTCTGTAATTTTATTTGCTGTGTCTTCATTGTAGGTATGAGAGGAACTATTTCTGCTTTGTATCATTTCCATCCATCCAAATCCATCAGAAATCAAACCAACTTTAGGGCAGAATATCTTACAGCATCTCTACTTCCTCTTATCTCTGAATTACCTTGATAAACAGCATAATCTTTCATCACATTCCAAGCTAATTCATGAGTGAATTCAAAACTTTGTATCAATCCTTGTTTTTAAAAATATCCGCAGGGATAGTATTTTCAGTTAAAAAGTTGAAAAATATTCAATATTATCTTTTTAGCCTCTGTAAAAGCTTTTTGGTAATTACTGAACCTTTGTTTCCATCTTATATCCTCCATATAATAGAATTTGGTTATAAAAAAATAGATAAAATTATTTGAATGTATTAAGAGTAAGCAAAAAGTCTTCTTACTTTTCCTTTTTATAAAATAAAATGAACCCTCTTTAATATCATGTTTATTATAAATCACCATTTATTGAATCAAAAACCATTGCGTAGATCTCTTTGATTAGGTTAATTACTATCAAAAAAATAATTGTAAAGAAATGTAATACAAATAGTTTGTAAGATGCATAGCAATATTTTTAATTGTATAAGTTGGTTTTTATAGGAAAAATATAAATTCATAATTAATATTACTCAACTTTATTTTTTTAAAATAAATATAATAAGGAGTAATATAATGATACTAATCATTGCAACAACTATTGAAAATAATTGTACTAATTTTTACTCGTGAAATCTTTTATATCGTTTCACATATCTTATTAATTCCTCAGGGGATTATTGCCTATTTTATCTTTCCTTTTATTGTAATTTTTCAAGGAGAAGCTGTTTAAACTTTTTGAGAAATAAAAGTTCCAGAATTTTTAGTACTTTTTGTATTTGCAAACTAAAAACATAAAAACTGGAACTTTGGGCAAAAGATACAATAAATAATTGGATTATTCCTTTTTAAGTGTAGGAAAAAGAGGATTTAAAAAGTAATTTTTGATTTGGCTTCAATATTTTTATTGATTCTCAAAGGTTAAAAACAGGGTGCAATGGAGAGAACTTCCAATTGAGGTCTATTTTTGAAAAAGGAAAAATCTCTTGGCAAAATGTCTATTACTACTTCAATAAATGGAGTAAAGACGGTGAGCTTTCAGCGAATATGGTTAAATCTATTAAGCAAGAAGAAAAGAAAGTTAGATATGTCTTGCGTTCAATTGGATGGTAGTCATACACGTTGTCGTCAAAAAGAGCGTCAGCAGGTTATCAAGCAAGGGAAAAAGCTGTAACTACAAATATTATATTCTTGAGTGATAATAAAGAGTAAATGATAGCAAAGGGAAGTCCTAAACTGGAAATCATAATGACTTACATGAAATAGAAAAATACTAAAAGAAATCTTAACTTTATTAAAAGAAGCAGAAATAGAATACAAAATCCTGTTTTTCAACGCTGATAAGAAATTTGATAGCAAATCTCTTAGAACTTGTTTAGGAAGCAAAGAAATTATAACGAACATCAAACCTAATCCCCGAAATGGAGAGCAACCAGATGTTTATTTTGATGAAGAATTGTACAAAAATAGGTTTAAAATTGAACAAAGCAAATGGTTGGCTTGACGGATATAAAGGTTTGATAATGAGATATGAGTATCTTGATGTAACTTGGATTGGAATGCTCTTATTAGGGTTTTATATCCAAGTTCCTCAAAAAAAGTTTAAATACGTTTTCTAGGTAATAAGGCTTTAGAAGCTGAACCAAAATCATCTTTGAAAAATAAACGCTGCAGGGACTTTTTCGTTGAGAAGGAGTTCCTGCATTGCTTTTGGTAAAGCTATTGGTTCCCTACGATGTAATACTCACAATCGGTGAGGGTGTGGAGATGCTCCTTTAAGAAAGCAGCGTTGAGGCGCTTTTGGGTGGCGGTGAACACGGGCAGATAGCTATAGTTAGCCAAAGTGCTGTGTTGTAATTCGCTGTGAAAAGCGGCTGAGCTTTCGGTTTTATTGGAGTAAAACACTACTACTTCACCTGCAAATTGCTGTTGTGCTAAGGTTTTTGAGCATCGGAGTACGGGGAGTAATGCCAATGCCTGAGGCGAGGAACACGATGCGCTTATTTTTCTCCTTTAAGAGTGAAATTACCCATAGGGGCGAATATCGTAGCAGTATCGCCTATTGCCATTGCGGCAACACTTTTCTTAAAACTGCTATCGCTGAGGCGCATTGCGAACTGCAAAGTGTCATCTTTAGGATGAGAGACCATTGAAAGCGGACGCAAAGGTATATCCAATGCAGTATAACGAGGATTATCGAGGGCGTAAAACAGCATACTGTCCTGCTTTTATACTCTAAACCTTTAGGGTTTTTTTCAAAAGTGAGCAAGATAGTATTATCGGCGATGAGGTCTTTGGCTAAGAGTTTTACACAGCGTTCATCGATGAGCGTTGAGGGTGTGTAGTTACGCCATTTCACTTGGGTTTTCATCTTGTTTGCCGTCATAAAACCGCTGTAAATCGCCCCTGAATATCCCCCACCTGAAGGCGCCCAAGCTGAAGCAAAGTACAAGTTTTTTTCAGCGGTGAAGTGGTGAGCTTATCGCGTTTAGGGTAAGTCTGTTTCACCGATTGCACATAACCATAAGGGGTGCCCTGCGGGTTTTAAAGTGTATCTTTTTATCGTTTTGGCAGTCGCTACCTCATAATACTCCAAATACTCAAGAATAGTGGGAAATTCAGCTTCTAAACGCGCTAAAAACAACTGCGCGACCTTTTTCCTTCTTCTGCTGATATTCCGCTTCACTGAGTCCTTCCCATTCTTTGAGGTAATCAATAGCGCAAATTACTCCTACCGTCTTTCCCCTCAGGAGCTAACTGAGCATCTACTACCCCGTAATTCACAAAAAGTAAATGATTTTTTTGAGCCCAATCACGTTGCGAGTCGGCTTTTACATCTTTCAGTTTATAGTCTTTTTGACCCTGAATGATGGTAGAATAGTGGTTTACGCCGAGTTTTTTCAAATCGGTATTGAAACCCAAATAAATGGTGAGCAAGGAACAGGCGAGTTCTAAAGGTGCTACCTTTTGCGCTAATTTAGAGCGATAAGGCTCGGGGAGCATCTGGGCGACTATAGGTTGGGCAGCATTGGCGACCACACTATCGGCATAGAGCGATTGTTTAGCTGTCGCACTGTTGAATGTATCGCGATAGCTCACCCCCACCGCTTGGTTGTTTTCCACCAAAATTTCTTCTACAAACTTTACCCTGTAAGCACTTGTCCGCCACGTTTTTTCAATAAAAGCGCACCAAGTAGTTAGACAGCGATTGCGAACCCCTTTCACGAAGTTGCCCCTCCGTTTAGATAGCTACCTTGCGCCATCAGGAAGTACATCAGCGAGAGGTTATAAGGGTCATCAGTATAATAACCCAAATTAGCCGTGAGCACGTTTTTTTGAGCGCTTCATTTTTTTGATATTTGCATCGAGCCATTTGCCCATGTTCATTGTAGAAGTTTTGATGATGGTAGGAATCAAGAAAGGCATCAGCGGGTAGAGCAATATATTGAGCCATTTGCTGCGGGGAAGCCGACGCATTTCGGCGTAAAAGCCTATTGATGAGTTTAAAAAAAGCGTTCGATTTCGGCTTTGCTATCCGGAAAATCGGCGATGAGTTTTTCCTTGGCTTCTGCCCCGTGATGTAGAGTACACTGGAAGTTTTGCTTCTTCAAATGGTAGAATTCGGGTACTTTTAGAAATTCTACTTCATCAAACACCCCTAAAAAGTTCTAAGATAGGACGTTTAGGGTCGGTTTCGTGGAGTCCGTCGATTTCGTGCAAACCCTACTTCCATCAAGTAATCTTTGCGTTTAAAAGCGGTGGCACAACCGCCAGCGATGTAGTGTTGTTCGAGTACAATTACCTTCTTGCCCCAGAGTGCCAAAGTAGCTCCGGTGATGAGTCCGCCCAAGCCACTGCCTATAATAATACTGTTGTAATTTTTTTCATCTTTGAGAAATAATTATTAATTTTTGGGGCAAAATTACGGCGGTTGCGCAAGTGTGGCAATACGCAAAAATAACCATTTTTAATTGACGATGAGCACCTCAGCCTCTATGGAAAATCTTAGCACAGAAGTATATCCCTTATGCCGAAATGCTAGCAAAAATAGGAATAATGCCGTTTTTTTATAGTAGATAAAAAGACGAGCACTATTATTTTATTTCTGATAAGTTTAAACTCTTTGGTTATGACGATATTCCTCAAAACAACAGCAACGAAATACAAGATTATCCGCTAAAACGGCGCATCCACCCCTGATGATTTGGCGATGAAAGAACTCATAGATGAGAAGATTGCGAGTTTCTATCGGCTTTGCCTAAAGAAGAGCAAGTGCAGTACAAATATATTTACGACTATCGCGGAATGGCAACCGATGGCACTTTATGGGCGCGTGACTAACGAGGTGCAACTATTAGAAGTTACTGACGATAATTATCTCGCCTTAGGCATTATAGAAATTGCGCCTGACCAATCAGAGAATTTGCCGGTAAGGGTGCAAATGAAACACTGTATAACGGGAGAGATTATCCCTATAAAAATAGAAGAAGAGGACGCTTTTGCACTTACACCGCGGGAGAAGGAAATACTCACACTTGCCTCTCAAGGTTTTTCAAGCAAGGAAATAGCAGAAAAACTCTTCATCAGCACTTACACCGTGAATAGACACCGACAGAAATATACGGGAAAAAGTTCAATGCCGAAAGCCTTATAGAAGCGATTGACATCGCGAGGAGAAAAAGGGGTTTTGTAGGGGGCAGGTGTCAGGTATCAGGTATGAGGTGTTAGGGAGTAGATATAGAAGCTGTTTAAACTTTTTTAGAGAAGTAAAAGTTCCCAAAAATTAGTAATTTTGTGTTTGAAAAAGAACACCAAAAATTCAGAAACTTTGGACAAAAGATACAATAAATAATTGAATTATTCCCTTTTTAAGTGTAAAAAGGAGGTTTAGCTTTAATAATGGAAAGCAACCAGATGTTTATTTTTGATGAAGAATTGTACAAAAATAGGTTTAAGATTGAACAAGCAAATGGTTGGCTTGACGGATATAAAGGTTTGATAATGAGATATGAGTATCTTGATGTAACTTGGATTGGAATGCTCTTATTAGGGTTTATATCCAAGTTCCTCAAAAAGTTTAAACACGTTTATTATTTATATTGTTTAATAGTGTATTTGCAGTTCCAAAAACCATCTTTAAAAGGAAACAAATAAATAAAACGAAAAAAGGGACTGTTTTTAGAAAAGGATTTTTGGAGGGATTATAGTTTCAAAAAGGGTCGGTTTTTAGGAAAAAAATTTAACAGTTTAATTATTTCATATTAAAATGAATTTGGTTTTAAAAAGTTTTATTTTTGTAAGAATTTAATTAAAAGTTGAGTTTATGACAGAAACATTACATTATTTTTCCTGTTCATTGGATAGATGGAATGAAGATTAACAAAGGTCATTTTTATCTGTCCAAGATAGTATGAGTGATATGCTCCGTGATGGAATTGGCATCCATTTATCAATGCAAAATTACGGACTGCTTCCTGTTGAAAACTCACTTAAACTCAGTTTAAGTATTGATAATCATAAACTTCTTCGTGTACGAGTAGAAGAATGTCAAGCAGTAACTCAAATGGATCCCGAATATCCATTGGAAAAGGTGTTGCTGAACAATTGCAATTATCCATTCCTTATCCAGAAAGCAGCATATGAGTTAAAAGACGATGAAAAATATAACACTTTTTAGCATGTATTTCTGTAAACCCGTTTAAACGAATTCCTTTTTGGGGAGCCAGATCCCAGATGAGAATCCGCCAAGATATCCATTTACACAACCTGAATATAATCTACATTTAATTCCCTGAAAATGAGCTAAAAACACTGTGGGGTTTGGGCTTAGCTACCTTACTATTGGCAAGGTTTTAGTAAATGCTGGAGAGTCGCGTATAGATGAAAATTATATTCCACCTTGTGTGAATGTTTCTTCACATTTAAAAATTAAAAGATTTATATTCATCTATAGAACATTTTTTTATGGTCAAATGGAGCTTTATTCAGTGCAGATAGAGCAGAAAAATTCGGGTGAAAAAAATCAAAATAATTCCTTAGCAGTAATGATCGGGCTTTTAGCAGAAAAAGACACTTAATTATTTAGGAATGGAGATCAATCGTTTCCGTTGGTTGTCTCCACATCGTCCACCTGTTGAAATGTTCCTTTCTGTAGTGAGTTTAGCAAGGGTTTTTGAAAAAAATTTCATTGATGCTAAATCTGGTGCAGGTAAGGAGGAACTACTCAATTATTTTTCGGAATGGTGTAATCTGACACAAGAAATTTTGAGCAGATATTTACTGAGGTTATTAATTCTGATTATGATCACAATCAGATGGATATTGTCATCAAAAAAATTGTAGTTTTTATGAAAACATTAGAGGAACTGTTTTCTATTCTCAACCGCTTGGATTATATCGGCAAGAAGCGAGACGGCAGTATTTTTGTTTCTGAAAGCACAGACGAACGAGAGGCTGTTGTCCATGCAAAAAGAAGTAGAACTTTCTTGGCTGATTAGGTTTTTGATTTTGATTAAAACAACCTTCAACAATTATAAAACAATAAACAACTCCAAACAGACATTAAAAATGGAAGTATTAAATAAGACAGAGCGTAGAAAATCATTTTTATTTTTTTCTTAGTATTTTTTTGGTCTTACGATGGGATTGCTTCTTATAGCAGTGTTTTTTTCAATGTTGCTTTTTCCCTTTTGTAGAAAATCAACTATTAAAAAGAAAACCAAAAAGATGAAACAGGAAATGGAAATTCAAAATCGGTTTTCGTTTCCAGTTGGAGCAGGTGAAAAGGTGCGGTTGATTCTATTGGTATTGCAGGACAAAATGATTATTTTTAACGAAAAAAACTAGCACTTTCTGTCTTGGCAGATATGTATAAACAACTTCTAAGGACTCTTTACAAAACAAGACAATGTATAACAATACCATCATGACTTACAAAAAGTCTGATTGATGCCAAAAAGAAATCAAACATTTGTCTATGAATCGAGAAACCATGGATAGTTTGAGTAGTCTAAACAAAGCTCTAAAGGAAGAATATGATAAAATGAAAACCGATCTGGAAGTATGCAGACAAATTTATCAATCCCAATAAGAGATGAATATTCTTAAGTTTTTCTATTGGGGTTTAGTTTCATTACTGTAAATTTTGCTTTCAGTCAAGAAAATGAAGAAATCCCCTTGTAATATTTTAGAAAATCAACAGAAACTGCACAAAAACATTTTTTTGAGTGGGACACCCTCTTCTTCTGATGGTTGATAATGCTGAGAACCTTTATGTAAAAAGCGCAGATTGGAAAAAGAACAGATAAAAATATTTTTATATCTGAATGTTTTAGCACCAAATGTCTGTATTGAAAAAGGGAGGAATGTTGATGTTTATTTTTCATACTGGCGAAATTCTACGCCTAAAGAATGATTTCTCGACTGAATTGTGAAGGAATATGGGTAAAACAATTGTCCCAAAAAGAGCTTCAGAAATTTTACAGAATATCCTATCCAGCATATTAAGATTTTTTTCTTACCATAAAGATTATGAGTTGAATATTTCTGAGGAACAAGATCAAAATATTAAATCCCAGATAGAGTGTTTTGAAACAACTCAAAGTAAGAAAAATAGACAAAAATTTTAACTCAAAGACAAAAACAAAAAAATGTCAAGCAGGTTGCCCTCTTAATCTTCGTTTGGGCGATTTTCAAGCCCATATGAGAATGAAATCTCAATGTTCTAGTTAGAACAGATTCAGAGATGAAAAACATACAATTACTCTTACTATTACAGATAAAGAAATTGGGACAGCAGAAATTGAGGTAGAGGGGCAAGTGCTAAAAATTCCAACATATCAATTGAGAGTTACTGATGATAAAACTGAAGAAATTAGAGATTTTCAGGTCATTAGAGACTTTCCAAAGATGAAAAAAGAAAGAGATTAAAAAAATCATGGCTGTCTTTTTAGGAATTTCTTGGTTTGATAGTGAAAATTATTTTTACGAAAATGTGTCTTTTTGAACCTAAATACAATGAAATAGAAAAATTTCAACTGGTAAAAACATCGTCATTTGGAAGAAAACCAGCTAGTTTATGAGCTTCAGAATGCTAAAAATAAAAGTCATTGTTTTTTTCTGGAAGTATCCTAAACTAAATAATAAATCAGAAAATAACCCATATTTTTGGATTATAGATCATGTTGAAGGTCAGAGTTTTTATAGGAGATATATTGTATCGTGAGAAATTTTTTGAAATTAACTCCTCAAGTAGAACTTTTATTAATAAAAAGGAAGAAAACACCTAAAAATATAGAGAGTAACAGCAAAGGAGAAATCCAGCGGATTATTTATATATAATTAGTAAAAGAAAAATGAAAGGACTATACTATAAACTTCCCTTGGATTTTCAAGGGTTGATGAAGCGAAAAGACATAGATAAAATATCGATAGAAGACTCTATTCGACAGCATATTTTTCTAATTTCTACAACCTCTTTTGGGAATGCAAAATTTGATGAGAGTTTTGGTTCGGAGATTTGGGAAATGGATTTTGACCTGCTCAAAAAGCAACAACAACTTACGAGAGATGATGATGAATAGTCTAAAGAGAGATATTTCTAAAAACGAGAAACGAGTAGTTTTTGGAGGATATAAGTGTTGAAATTTCAGATTATAATCTTGGAACAATGGGCAAAACAAGAATGAAAAAGCGGGTGCAGCTTACCCTCAAAATGCTGATAAAAGAAACCAATCGTCTATTATTTTTTTCAAAATTCCTTTTTGTAGGGCCAATTTCTTATTAGATAGTTTTAGTTATTTAGCAAAGGTTAAAAATTGTTTTTAATAAATTATAAAAAAAGCATGTTACTATAAATAATTTTTTATAAAGGTTATAAAAATTATTGAAAAAGTATAAAAAAACTTGCACAAGAAGAAAAAAATTCCTATCTTTTGTAGGAGAGTATTGTTCTGAAAAAGAAGCCATATTTGGTTATATTGAATATTAAAAATTAAATTAAAAATACTATGTCATTTAAAGCAAAATTAAAAAGTTGCAGGAAAAAGAACGCAACATCTTGTCAGTAGATTTTCGGAATGCTGCAAGAAACAGATCCTACAGGAAGACCCTCATCAGTAACTAGAGGCGGAAAAATCCACATTGTTGTAGAAGGTACAGGTGAAACTGACCTTTTTGAATGGATGACCAACTCCTTTGAACGAAAAAGATGGAAGCATTGTTTTTATAAGCGAGACAGTGATGCTACCCTGAAAAGAATTAAAATTCAAAGAAGCCTATATTGTAAAAATATAGAAGATTTTGATTCCACTGGTGATACTCCACTAAAAGAAGTTTTCACACTAAGTGCTAGAGAAATAGAAATGGGGAATGCCATTCACACTAATGAATGGGTGTAAATTCAATTAACAAAAACATTAAAAATTAGTTTTATGTCATTTAAAGCAAAATTAAAAAGTTGCAGGAAAAGGAATATAATGTGCTGAGTGTAAGCTATGGATTGTTCCAAGAAACTGATCCTACAGGGCGTCCTTCAACAGTTACAAGAGGAGGAAAAAAATAGATATTACAGTAGAAGGTACAGGTGAAACTGACCTTTTTGAATGGATGACCAACTCCTTTGAACGAAAGGACGGATGTGTGGTTTTTGTCAAGAGAGACAGCGATGCTACTCTGAAGGAACTAAAATTCACAGAAGGATATCTTGTAAAACACAAAAGAAAACTTTGATTCCACAGGAAAAATCCGCTTACAGAAAGTTTTACAATATCTGCAAGAAAAGATAGAGATGGGAACTGGCGCTTACGAAAACGAATGGGTATAAGCTGGAAGATCAGCCCATTTACAAAAAAACAAAATAATAAAAAAATGGACAATAAAAAAACTAATGCTTTAATTATGTTTTTTTGTTGTTCGTTTTTCTTTTTAAGAACCTAAAATATCAATAGATTGAAGGGTTAAAAAGTAAAAGATTAACATAAATCATTAACTATTAAATATTAAGAAAAATGTCATTTTTATCAAAATTAGAATTGGACGGAGGTAGTTATAATATCTTGGAGTGTTCATATGAATTTACCCAGTCAATAGACAGTATGGGAAAAACCGCAGGGGAATGCCTAAGGGCGGCGAAATTAGAATAAGAATAGAAAAGCATGGGTAATCCAGACTTGCTCAACTGGATGCTGGATCACAGCCAGACCAAAGACGGAAAAAAATTATTTTTCTTTAGAAGAGATGCCATGAGCAAACTGCAGGAACTGAAATTTGAAAAAGCCTATTGTATCAACTTCAAGGAGCATTTTAATGCTAATGACACCCAGCCTTTACAAATTGAAATGGTGTTGATTGCTAAAACATTAGATATTAATGGTGCTGCTCATCAAAAAATTGGAGGTAGACAAAGCCATCAAAAATAGAAAATTAAAAATAATAAAATAGAAAAATTAACCTAAAAACTGTAGAATAAAGATGAATATCAATAAAATCCGCTCGTTTGGGGAATGGCTTAATGACAAAGAAAATCCTATGGTCTATTGTCTGCTGAGCCTAGATGGTGAACCCTTTTTGTCCCGAAACAGCTATGAAGTGATTCTAGAGCAGAAAACCAATGCTCATGATACTTTCAGTATTATTGTTCCTGATGATGCGCTGGACACCTATGAGGGCTTTGTGATGGAAAAATTCCAAGAAACTTTTGGGAAGAAAATCAGCTTGAGTTACTGGCAATATGGTTCTGAAAATCAAGTGTTTTCAGGGAATTGTTACAGGACTGAAAAACCGAAAAGAGAGCGGCTACGGAAAGCTTGTAATTACAGGGCACTCGCCGAGTATTCTGCTGGAAAACGGCAGAGCAGACCGCAGTTTTGAGCAATTATCTTTATCACAGATTGTCAAAGAAATAGGAGTGAATTATCCTCAGGAAGGAAAAATCCATGCTGAAGAACAGGAACTCAATGTGAGAAGAGTTCTCCCTTATACCGTTCAGTCACAGGAGAGTGATTTTTGGTTTTTATCCAAAAGATTGGCAACGCGCTATGGAGAGTATTTTTACTATAATGGTAAGGAACTCATCTTCGAAATAAAGCAGAGCCTGTTCTGGAACTTTCAGAAGGCAGAGAACTGATAGAGTTAGAGTTTGAATTAGGTCTAAGAGCTCAAAGGATTTAGCGGTCTTGCCTATGATGCAGAAAAAGGGTGAAAGTATCCAGCATAATGCTCAAGAAATTCAGACAGAATGGAAAGAAAACGCCCTGCAGGCAGTGGCTGTACAGGCTTCCAAACAGCTCTTTGGGAATGCGCCAAAGAGTGTTTTCAGCGGAAGTGAAAAATCTCAGGAGTTAGAAGAGATGCTTTTAAAAGAGAAAGAAAACCGTGAGAGCTTGATTTGGGTAAGAGGCAGAAGCAGAGATTCCAGATTGAAAAAAACGGCAGCAGAGCGAAATTGACGGACATCAACGGACGGGCGATGGAAACTTATAGAATTGTAGAAATCAGACATTACTACAATGGTGATGAATACTACAATGAGTTTGTAGGAGTATCTGATGTGCTGCACCCTCCATACCAGGATAGTGAAGCCTTTTCCAAAGTCACATGAACAAATGGGCAGAGTGGTAGAAAACGCTGACCCGCTGGGACTGGGCAGAGTAAAGGGTGCAGATGGTGTGGCAGGAGGCAGGAAGCGACTCCTTGGATAAGACTTTTGCAGCCACACAGCGGAAGTGGAAAGGGATTTTATTTTTGTTCCAGAAATCGGTGAAGAAGTATTGGTCGGATTTCAGGGAGGAAATGCCGAGAAGCCGTATGTCATTGGAACGCAGTACAACGGCAAAGGAAAAAGTCTGGCTATACTGATAAAGAAAACAGCATCAAAAGCAGTGCATACGAGAGTGGAACAAAAATTATACTCAATGATTCGGAGGAAGCATTTTAATAGAAGACCCCAGCGGAAATACCTATCATATGGACGGACAGGGAAATATCAAAGTCTCTGCACCGAAAAATATCAGTTTTACAGCAGGACAGAATATCAACATCAGTGCTGGTCAGAACATTACCACAACCGCTGGAATGAACATCAGCGCTTCAGCGGGAATGAATTACACCCAGATAGTTGGCGTGAATTTCGTAAGCACAGTGGCTGGAAATGCAAATCATTTTATCAGTGGAACTTTGACTGAACTTATCGAAGGAGATGTCCATAATGAAGTAATGAAAGGCAAAACAACAGTGAATAATGATGGCGGAATAGAATATTTTTCCGAAACGACCATCAGCAGAAGTGCAGAAAAAGAAATCCAAAAATAACAGTGGTGAAAAATCCAAATTGTTTTAGAAATGAGCAGGACAAGGATTGTAAAAAGGTAAAATAACCGAACGCGTAAAAGGAGATATTTCTATTTACTCTGCAGAGTAATATAATAGAAACTTCGCTGCAGAGCATCGTAGAAATAGGAAAAGAAAAAAGGGGTGAGTTTTGGGCAGCCCTAAGCCTTTCCCTAAAAATGAGAGAATAGAAGGAGGGGCTGTTCTATATTTTTGAGCCACTGGTTGAATATTTAGGAGAATTTGGTTATGATGCCTTTTCCCAATACTACTTTCTACAAAAATAAACTGAAAGATTCTTTTGGTAGGTGGTAGAACTTCTTCGATGGAGGAATATATAAATACTGAAAGAGCTTTTGAAGAATTAAAGAAAGAATATCAAGCAATACCTATAGAATGGAGTTCCTATACCAATGAAAATGAAGGGAAAATGAATTTCATAAATTATATTATGTACCGTATATAACTCTTTTTCAAAAAGAATTTGTAAAAAGATGACACATTTACCTGAGAATCTTAAACCGAGATATCAAATGAAATTAAGGCTATTTTTCTTTAGTGGAGAAGTTTAAGAAAGAGGCAGATGAATCTTGGGAACAGATTTATGGATTTAGATTAGAATATAATAAAGAACTTTTTGAATTATCTAATGATTATATCGGAAGATTAAGTAATTATGGAAAAATATCATTCCCGTAATGTTAACAGTTACTTGTTTAAAAGATTTTTCTGAACCTCAAGAAATTCGTGCATATACAATTCCTTTTTGGTCCTGATAGATCTCTTCCTCCTGCCTACCCTAAAAATTAGCTGGAAAAAAATCATTATATTACCTAATGATAAAAAAAGCATAGAAAAGCATGTAAATATTGCTCTGGTAAGGGTAACATTAGATATAAAAAATAAAAAGCATGAAGGGAATTTTTGAAACAGAAAAAAGTCAAATTGGCACAAGTTTTAGAGGCAGGCATTGATAGTTCCTAATATTATAGAAAAGGTATAATGAAAAAGATAACTTTATTTTTGGATTTATCTGATGTAAAAAGAGTTTTCAGGAAAATGGCTCTTACATAAAAGATGGTTTTATAAATCCAAAAACTATTTCAGGACAAAAATATCAGTAGAACTTTATAATAGATTTATAAATGAGAGAGTAGAAAAATATTTAATAATGAGCCTTTTTTAGGAGTATTTAGTATGGGAAAAACCCTTTATGATATGACAGAAAAAGGAATTTCTGAAATCGGGGGAGAAAAAGTACCATGATTTTTCCCTAATAGAGGCGTATAGTACAATTATTACTCATGAGGTATTACACTGTATGGGACTTGTACATACTTTTAAGAGTACAGATGATGAAAATATGAAGAAGGAAAAATCCAGAATATTACAAAAATGCTCACTATCTATATAGAATGGGGGCAACTAATAATATTATGGATTATTACTATCGTATTACCTTCAGAAAACCAACAGAGAAACAGATAAGTGATAATAATTATCATTTATGGTATTGGCAATGAAATTAATAAATGATAAAAATAAAATGAAAACAATAATCTATATTATAATCTATTGTATTTTAATACAATGTGTTACTAAAAACAGATATATTGATGTTGATGAAAAATTTCAACAATCAGTATATGGGCCTGGAAAGGAATTTTACACAAAAGACAGTACCTATGTATTGCAGCAAAAACATGAAAAACTACTACATGGAAACTATCATAAAGAAAAAAACAGCCCATACACAATCTATAGGAAATATGAAATACAAACCAAGAAATATATAGGTGGAGGAAAAGACTTTTATGGATGTAGTATAGGTATGTGGAGGAATATGATACTAAAGGAAATATCGTTAAGAAGATTAATTACGATGAACATTTTCCATTCTCTATAAAAATTAGCTAAGAAAATGGCAAAAGAATATAATATAGATATTATGAATCCATACTATGTGAGGTTTTTATCAAGAGGTGTGGATAATAATGGAAAGGCCAGCTATACATTAGGATTGTATTGCACTGCTGAAGATAGCGAAGAGGATGTCACCCTCATTATAGATGGAAAAACAGGAGAAATAAAGTCCCGTACCAAATGTAAAGAAGTAGACCATGGAGGAAAGGATTATTATTAAAACAGGAAGATTAAAAATATTGTTAGAAAAATTCGGAGGAAGCATTTTAATAAAGACTCCCAGCGAAACACCTATCATATGGACGGACAGGGAAATATCAAAGTCTCTGCACCGAAAAACATTAGCTTTACAGCAGGACAGAATATCAACATCAGTGCTGGTCAGAACATTTCCACAACCGCTGGAATGAACATCAGCGCTTCAGCGAGAATGAATTACACCCAGATAGTTGGTGTGAATTTCGTAAGCACAGTGGCTGGAAATGCAAATCATTTTATCAGTGGAACTTTGACTGAACTTATCAGAAGGAGATGTAGAATCTATTGTTCAAAATGATAGAAAGGAATTTGGAAAAGGAAAAAAATAGAAGTGATTAGTGAAAGTAATATAAAAGCAACAGGCTGAAAAAAATCTCTAATTAATAATAGTGGAGAAAAAAACTAATATATACTGATATGGGAAGAAATAGAATAATTTTTAGGTAGTACGAAAATCATAACTAAAGGAAATCATTATATTTATTCACAAAAAGAGATAAACTATTCATCATTACAAAAAAATAGAGCAAATAGGCGTGCAAGATGGAATTATTTGAGGGAAGTAATATGAGAAACTAGAATTTTTCTAATCCTCTTGAAGGGTTTTATAAAAAGAAGCCTATTGGATAGATGAGCAGAATAAAAACAAAATTAATGAGTATAAAATCTAATATAATAAGGTTTTATATAAGGTTTAGCTCTTCAGCTGTTGGAAAAATATTCAGTAATCATAAAATCATTAGACCCGATTTCTGATGATAATATTTCTAGTAAAAAGTAATCATGTAGTGAAAAGTGAACATACTTTTTTAAATTTGATCTTAGCGCTAAGAATTTTTCAAAGGAGGTGATGCAATACAGAAATTATATTTTATGGTAACAATAGAGGGCAGGGTAAAATGGAAATTTCCTATATCGGAAAAAGATTATCTAAAAAGTACATGTGATAAGATATATTCCACAAGTGATGAGAGCGCAAAGCCCTCCTTGGGAAATAGCAGCGCAATGCCAAGAAAGATGGTTTGAGAAAGAAAAGGCACAAAAACCTAATTATAGTGACCCTGTAATAGATATTATAAAAATGAACTGGGTATTTAAGTTTAATAGAGTTCATAATGTTCTAAAACAAATCACGAATAAATACTGGGCAACGAGAAATTCTATGAATTTATTTTTGCCAGAGATTACAAGAAATGTATAAGTATAAAAGAAAAAGATAAGTATGGTAATACTATAGGAGATTTAAAACTACCTAAAATAATAGGACAATCAGAGGAGTTTGGTAGTTTTGATAATTCTAAAATCAGGATAAATGAACATGGTGTAAAAACCACCATACTTGATAGATACTATATAAATAGTGTGTCTTTTTCAAGCGATATGTTAAATGATTCTTTAGATGATTTGTATGGCTCACTTGGAAACTTTGCATTTAGAATCACTCCTAAAGGAATTATTACATTGTTATCAAATAATGTATATAGAATAACATATAAAAAAAATTGCTGTATATTGTGTTGATTCTTTTTGATTTTTTGATTCTCCAGGAGATGCTTTTAGTCAACCTCTTGGTTTTTGGGATATTACTAATAACATTATTTCTAAGACCCCTACACCTGCTAGTTTTTACATTAATAATCAATCATATAGGGATTATCAACGAGATTATAACCAAGGAGGAGATTATATATTAATTTCTGATTATGAAGATATTAATATAGATTTCTCTTTCAATGTTGTGCATTTTTCCCAATCATGATAATATATTTATCTTAAAATAATTTTAGAAATGTTCATTGGTTTCATTATTCTGTTTTTCTACACTATTTTTTTAATCTGTTATCTTTATTATTAAATAGATTTTCAATGTTAGGTAAATGTCTGAAAATGACATTGCTACTGAGCAATGTGTTTTCTTTTTGTTTTTATAGGATTTATTATTGTCTATTGTGTAACTCCATCTAATTTTAATCATCCTAATATGTACAAAAAAATATTTTTCTATTTTATTTATGTATATTTTTGATGTTATTAAATACAATAGTATTTAGGATGATTTACAAAACAGGATATATTATAATTGCTGTCAATATAGTTATTATTATTTTTTTACATTGTATTATTTTTATATCGCAATCACAATATAATTATACTGAAAGTATGTCAAAAATATGATATAGTACCAGCTCCTATAAGTAATATTATAACTAATATTGTATTATCAGTATCCTTGATATTATTTTTAATCAGAAGATGAAAGTATTCTAATCACAGATAAGTCTGGTAATGAAATACTTCTGGATACCAAGGGAAGCAACATCACTATAACAGCTCCAGAGACAATGACCCTCAATGCGAAAAACCTAAACATCAATGTTTCTCAAAAATATGACTACGAATGTGGGTATGAACGCTTCTGAGAATATAAGCTGAACAAGACCACAAGTATCGGGCTGGTAAAACCTGCTGAATGTAGGTGCTGACTTTATGACCAATGTGGTGGGGAAAATGATGGAATTTGTGAGTGAGGAACAAAGAAAGTCAAATAGAGAAAGACAGGATAAAAAAACAAGTAGTGGTAAGATTATTACTGAAAGCCAAGGAACAAACGAGTTTCACTCGGAAAAGGAAATACAAAAATAATTCAGCAGAAAAAAATCTAAATTGTTTTTAGAAATGAGTAAGATAACAATAGTAGGTGGGGATATTATAGAAAAATTGAGGTGATGACCTTTCTTTTTGCCAAAGAGGGTATTATTAACAGTGGAAGTCTCGTAATACAAACAGGAAAAGAAAAAGGGGTAAGTTTTTGGAAAAGAATAAAAGATACTCCTTTTATACAAAATTCTGATATAATAGAATATTATAGGTTTAATCCTATTTCCTCATATAGTGGTGTTTATGGTGCGTATTTGAATAATATTTATATCAGAAGAGAAAAATGGAATGCTAAGCAACCCTTTGATAGAAAAATAGAAGTTTTTGAACCATACTTATTTGTATTTAAAGAATGGGATACTTCAAGTAAAGATAAAATAGGAATTTCTATACTGCAAAAAATCAATATTTTGGTATAGCAATTCATCATTCAGGAAATTCTAATAATAATACTATTAATAAAGTACAAAATGAACATATAAATGAAAAGGAAAGAGCAGATATTGGTTATCATTTCGGAATAGATACTAAAAGGTAATATCTATGAGGGACGCTATATAGGAGTAAAAGGCAGTCATTTAGATTCATATAATACAGGAGTAATAGGAATTGTATTTTTAGCTGATTTTTGATCATAATTATATTTGGGATATTAATGGGAATGATACAATCAATGTCTATACCGATGTTAAAAAGTCCAGCTTTTATATTGATTGAAGCACTTAAAAGAACAATTTACGAAAATTATTACATTAGGAGGACATAAAGAATGGAAAAATAATACTGAAAGAAGATGTCCTGGTGAATATGGATTGAAATATGTGAAATTATTAGAAAAATCTACTTATTTAAAAACTCCAAAAGAGACAGGACATGGTTAAAAAAATAATATATATATTATTGTTTATTTTATGTATTTATTTAGCGGTGTTTATGAAGATGATGAATTTAATGAAAGGTATTTTTATTAAGAAGTACCCGACTTATAAATGGTATTTCTATTCGCCCTAGAAATTCTAGTGACATGAAAAATAGAAGATATGAATGATAAACAGAAATATGAACAAAAATGTATGACCAATATGTTTCTGATAAACTGATTTATTTTTCCAATTACAATTCATTGGTAAGTTTTTAGAAAACTGGAAAGGGCAAACCATTGCGATTTTTCTATGGTAATGGGAATATAAAGATAAAAGCACCGAAAAACATCAGCTTTACAGCTGGACAGAATATCAACATCAGTGCTGGTCAGAACATTACCACAACCGCTGGAATGAACATCAGCGCTTCAGCGGGAATGAGTTATAATGTTTTTGCGGGTGGAGCCATCAGCCCAAACGCCGTGATGAACTACACCCTGACCGCTGCAAACATCACCGAAATAGCAGAGGGAGAAAAAGGGAGGCAAAGGCGCAGGAAATTATCGAGAATTCTCAGAATAAAGAGACTTCCGTAGAGAAAAAAATAACGAGTGGCATACAGAGCAGGTTTCAAGAACAACAGTGAAGAAAAAAACTAAATTATTCTAAAAATGGCAGGGAGGAAAAATAATAAGAATAACCGGAGGAGTAGACCGTACAATTACCGAAAACTTCACTGGATATTACGAAAATCTTACGATGACAGCAGGCGGTGAAAAAATATTTTTACCGCAGGAAATACCATCTTAGGAACTCCCAAAAGAACCTGAAAGAAAAAAACAGGGTATTTTATAAAGGGGTGGTGGAGTTCAGACAGTGAAAGTAAAAGATAAAGAAGCTCTTATAGAGAGACTGTCTATTTCCATTTAGAAACACGATATATCCCAAATGGAAAACCTGTTTTTATGTCTCTTTTGATGATGATGTAAAAACGATACGAAGAAGAGATAGATTCTAATAAGGGTTCAGACAGAATAGAGACTGTATCCCATAGGTATTTCTGAAAGAAAGTAATGAAACGGAAAGTAAGTATGAATTTGTAAAAATAATAAAAATTGTAAAGAAAATTTACTTGAATGATTATTTTTTTCAAAAGCTTATTTCAGAGGAAAAGGATAAATGTATAGAACTTTTTGCTTTGTATGGTTACAATAATCAACATATAGAACTGCCGCTCTCCTTTAAAGATTATTTGAAAGTGAGAGAAAGGGTTGTTGTTTTTATTGGTGGAGCTGGAGATAAAGAATCATATTATTTTTCAAGGTCCTTTTAATAATATTAAGGAAGTTAAAGATTTATTTGAAGAAAAACTTTCTAATAAAAATATTATTCTAGTGTCTATCTTGATTATAGTGATGTATATGATGATATTGAAAATTCTGTAATAAAGAACATTGCGTCATTTGATACAAATATTTATATAGTAGGGCATAGTTTGGGAGGATGGAATGGAGCACATTTATCACAAATACTTACAGATAAAGGATATAAAATACAAATGCTTATAACTTTAGACCCTGTGAGGGAGGAGAAAATAGTTTTATTGGATCTAGAATTTATAGGCAAAAAGCTCAAGCCTAAAAGCATATTTTTGGATAAATATTTTAGCGATGCCTACAGAACCTGATAGTTCTGATGATATTGCAGAGTTCGGTGAACGCTGGATGATAATTACTGGTCCTAATATTAATAATAATATGGACATTAATCACTATAATGCATGTTTACATCAAAACTGACTACGGGTAAATCAGCATATCAATATTTACTTGAATCTATTTCTAAATAATTATTATAGTATGAAACAAGTTTATTTATACGGAATTATATTATACTTCATTTTGCTATATATCTGTTTCATTATCGAGAAGAAATAAACTATTATGGTTGTTATTGGGCCTTGTGGTTATTAATTTATGTTTTTCCTTTGGTTCTTAGAATTTTTATATAACTCATATAAAGGGTATTTTTATTAGTTTATTCTATTTTTATTTCTGATATATTAATATTAATAACATTACTGATTGTTTTATTTTTATAAGTTTCTAATAAATAGAAGATAGTAGTTAAAGTATTCTAATCACAGATAAGTCTGGTAATGAAATACTTCTGGATACCAAGGAAGCAACATCACTATAACAACTCCAGAGACAATGACCCTCAATGCGAAAAAAACCTAAATATCAATGTTTCTCAAAAATATGACTACAGAATGTGAGAATGAACGCTTATGAGAATATAAGCATGAACAAAACCACAAGCATCGGGCTGGTAAACCTGCTGAATGTAGGTGCTGACTTTATGACCAATGTGGTGGAAACTATCATACTTCATCAAAGGAGATATGGAAACATATGGAGAAAAAGACAGAAAAATAACGAGTTTAAAGGGCATAGAAACTATAAGTGAAGGACAGCAGGAATACCATTCAGAAAAGGAAATGAGAAATAACAGTGGTGAAAATCCAAATTGTTTTAGAAATGAGTATAGAATATTTTGTAGAGGGGATATAAGAGAGCATTTTTAATGGAGATATCAAGGTTTACACAAAGGGAAACATTGTGTACAGCAGCCAAAAGAGTGTTCAGATGTCAAGTGAAACAGGCATCACTATGGTACCCCTGATAAGATTAACGAAAATGACAGCCCAGCTAACGAAATAGATGTTGTCCTAAATCTCTTTTTGATGGGACACAGAATAATAAAAACAATACCCAACTAGGTGAAAAAGCTCATTATCTAATGGAGATGATGACAGTTATACCAATGATTATTCTAATGTAGCCAAAGGATATGACGCTGTAGACCCTAATGCTGATAGACAAGTTAAAGTTTATATAGAAGGAATAGGCACGGTAGACGGTAAGAGGACAGCCTCTCGTGGGCTGGTATTATTCCTATAATATAGGCTCTCCTATGGGGGAAGGTGATAGAGGTATAAAAAGCAAAAAGTAATCAGAGGCTGTATAAAAGCTGCTCAAGAATTATCTAAAAAAATATAAAGGCAAAGAAATATCTGTATTAAAAATTAATGTTTTTGGCTTCAGCAGAGGAGCGGCAGCAACAAGACATTTTATGTGCATATTTGTCATAAACCTGCACTAGTAATGATAGTTGACCGCTATAATATGAGGGTTCTTCCTCCTGAAGACTATGAACGCCCTGAAAACGAAGCAAAAACTGAAACATTTTTCCTTTTAGACAAACATGAAAAAGATTTTTACGGATCGGTATGGCTATTTTTGGAGCATGTCTATTAAAAAAGTGGAGTAAAAAGTAAAGGAAATACGGTTTAATTTTGCTGGGCTGTATGATACTGTAGCTTCTTATGGACTAAAACCACAGGGGAAATTGGTTTGTTAAAAAAATGACTCTGAGCAATTACACTTAGATGCAGTGAAAAATTGTAAAAACAGTGGTTCAATTCGCTACTCAAGAGGAGTTTAGGGAGAATTTCAGCTTGACAAATGTTAAAAATCGGGTATCAGAGGTATGAGACCTTATCCTCCCTGGTGTGCATTCAGATATTGGAGGAGGATACAAGAATAATGTTAGGGAAAATGTTCTCATCTATAAAGGAACAAAGGAAAAATTGTGAGAAATATAAAAATCCTAATAGAGGAAGAGATTGGTATAAAGATGATAAGAAAGAAATAGAAATCAAGAAAAATAACAGTGAATGAAGATGAATATCCTATCAGAACATATTATCTTATCGGAAGAAGAGTATTGTCCAATCATTACAGCAGAATACCTTTACTAAGAATGATAGAATATTCTGAGGCAGTTTGATGTCATTTATCAAGAGTCCAAAGTTAATGATCACAAGATTACAGACCCTTTTATAGAGGTTATCAATACAAGTCTTTCTCGTTATCTTCATATTTGCCATAGTCTAAGAAACAGCTATATATACTATATTAATAAAGGAGAGCTGTTAAGGAAGAAGATTATTTAACAGGATTATGGGCTGTGCCTCACACTAGTTTTATTGATACACAGCATCTGAAAAAAGCTAAGAAATAAATATTTACATTGGTCAGCCAATGGTTTATAAAACAGGAATGGGAGGGCAAGAGTAGACAAGCCTTTGCCATATACAGAGCGGACAAGAACCAATTTAGATGGATAGAAAAATGAAAACAATATATTATTAATCAGTTTTATTATGTATAATGCAGCTTATCAGCTGCCAAAAGAAAAACCAATGCCTATGTATTATGTAGAAATCTGCCACCCGAGTAATGAATATCAGGTAACCCCTATCCGTGATAGTATTATCACTTTAGAAGGCAGAAGAGCCTCTCTGCCCTACGGCAGTACCTCTGGAAGATGGGGGAGACTCTGGGGCAATGTTTACCGAGCAGTACGGCACTCCTATAGGAGCAGATATAGTGTATTATGCTACTTATGAAGATAAGTTCTATCATCTGAAAGCAGAATTTCCTGTAGAGAAGATGAAAAGATCTAGTAAGCAGAGCCTATGCAACTAAGCTATGTAAGGAGTCATAAAGAACCGCTAAAACCATATATTGTAACAGATGAGAGAATGGTGTTCTCGCATATGAAAAACCCCTACAACAGTATGACTCATCTCGTTTTTGGATTTGCTCCCTAAAGGTATGGTGGTGGTCTGGATAGGATACAGTGGCGGTGCTAGGATAGAAATAGGAAAATTCAAGCGGAGGAAGTAGAAGATGAGGAAAAATATGAAGAAGAGCGTTTTGAGTATTGGAATATGAGTAGAGAAAAAATGAAAAACAAACTATATCTTCCCAATGCTTCTCCTAAGGAATGGAAAATTACCGCAATAAATATGAATGGCGTCCTGTATTTAGTTCAGATAATGATACATTTTTTATGTTAAAATCCTCCACAAGGTATTATAATGGGGAACAGGAATATTTATTTGCAACCCTATATTCTGAAAGCGGAGTACATTAAACGCGCAATACCAAATGAAATACAACTTTTGGAGAGTGGGAGGTGCACAGTATGAAGGTCGTGTATTTTTCAAATGGGATAAAATGGACAAGATACTCAAAGAAAAAGCAAAACTAAAAACGATATCCTTTCATATTAACAAAGATAATAAAAGATAGAAGTTTTTCTTAATGATGAGCCATTGGAAGCGGAGAGCATAAGGGTGTATGAGGGATAGTGAGATAAAATTTCAGATATAATTAAAATTACTACAAAACAGCAAACAAAGCATAATGGAAAAATCAGAGTGATAATATAGTATGATGTTCTTTTTGCAGATGGTAAGCTGCCAAAAGACCAATGCCTATGTATTATGAGAAATCTGCCACCCGAGTAAGTGAATATCTGGTAACTATCCGTGATAGTATTATCACTTTAGAAGGCAGAAGAGCCTCTCTGCCCTACGGCAGTACCTCTCGGAAGATGGGGAGACTCTGGGCAATGTTTGCCGAGGCAGTACAGCACTCCTATAGGAGCAGATATAGTGTATTATGCCCGCTATGAAGATAGAATTCTATCATCTGAAAGCAGAATTTCCTGTAGAGAGATGAAAGATCTAGTAAAGCAGAGCCTATGCAATAAGCTATGTAAGGAGTCATAAAGAACCGCTAAAACCATATATTAGTAACAGATGAGAGAATGGTGTTCTCCGCATATGAAAACCCCTACAGCAGTATGACTCATCTCGTTTTTGGATTTGCTCCTAAAGGTATGGTGGTGGTCTGGATAGGATACAGTGGCGGTGCTAGGATAGAAATAGGAAAATTCCAAGCAGAGGAAGTGGAAGATGATGAAAATATGCTCAAAATCTTCTTCAATGAAAAATCTTCTCAAACAAGAAAAGAAATAATTGAAAAAGAAAAATGTTCCCAATAAAGCTTCTCCTAAGGAATGGGAAAAACTACCTGTAATAAATATGAATGGCGTCCTGTATTTAGTTCAGATAATGATAGTTTTTATTTTTAGAATATGGAAGTCATTACTATAATGGGGAACGGAATATTTATTACAGCCCTATATTCTGAAAGCGGAATACATTAAACGCGCAATACCAAATGAAATAGATTTGTTTTTGGAGAGTGCTGATGTATGAAGGTCGCGTATTTTTCAAATGGGATAAAATGGACAAGATACTCAAAAGAAAAAGGCAAAACTAAAACGATATCACTTTCATATTAACAAAGATAATAAGATAGAGGTTTTCTTAATGATGAGCCATTGGAAGTGGAGAGCATAAGGGTGTATGGGGATAGTAATATAAAATTTCAGATATGATAAAGTTCTAAAAGGTAGATAATTAATCAATACCCTTTTCAACTTTTTCCTGTTAATAATCAGTGGAATACATGATATTTAGTAAAAATTTCTATAAAAGGTATTGTGTTTCAGATTTTTATTTTTAAATTTGGTTTTTGTTTGAAATTTGAATAGATTTTAAAAAAATTTGTATATGTTATCAAGTAAAGGCATTGGGAGGAAATGAAGTTCCATTAGATGCGGTAGAAGCCATCTTGAAATTCCTCAAAACAGAACACTTCTAGCACAAAAAACTTACAGCAAATGACCCTGTAAAGCCAGAATTAGTGGAAGGGTTAAAACTCCATTGAAGGCGGTTTTCAGCCATTTTAAGCCAGAAATCAAAGTAGATTTTGAAGATGCTAATGGAGCTGTAAAAATGGAAAAATCTTCAGTTTAGAAACTTGGGGATTTTCGGTACAAAAAGGAATTACTGCTCAAAGCAGTTTTTAGCTGGACTAGAAACCGAAAAAGACCAATACCAAAAAGATTATCAAACAACTAAAAACAAACAAAAATACTGAAAGCAGCTTTTGGAAGATCCAGAAGCAAAGAAAGCTTTGTTTGATACCCTGCAAAATCTCATCAAAGAACTAGATGAGGAATAAGTAACACACTCATTTTTAATGTTTAAACTATTATGGCAAAAAGAATTACAACAAGCATCTTCTGCTTCTGAAAATATTTCACAGAAATTTAGTGATGAAACTCAAAAATCAGCTCTTTTCTATTGAGAAAAAGCCTTGAAAAATTGGCTCGCTACGGTGGATTTGATTTATTAGAAACCTCCATAGAAGGGGTGCAGAACATCAACCCTGATAGAAAAGCCAGAAGAAAAAAATTTTTCCTTACTGAAAAAGGAAAAGAAAAAGAGCGTGAAACTTTGACGCTTGAGCTTTGGGCAGATGTCATCAGTAAGAATGATGCACTGACAGATATGGTGGCTGATTACGAAGACCAGAGAAAGTCTGCTGAAGACCTTCTTTCTAAAAAAACTATAGAGCTGTAGAAATTACTAAAGAACTGAAAACTAACTACCGTGCCATAGGACTTTTTACAAGAATACAGAAGCTGATAGAGGTTAAAAATATTACGGTAAGTAAATGCTACTGGATCAGTTAAAGACTTGGACAACACTCGTTTTATTGATACTATCCATGCTGAACTTTCTAACAATTATGATAGATTAGAACCTAAAAAGATAACTATGGAATTTTTAGTTATTCCGGGATATTTAGGGATCTAATAAAGTAGTGAAAAATGGGCAAAAATTGCTCACGAAAACAAAGTAATGCTCATTACTGATTTCGAGACATTTAGATGAACCTGATGATGTTATGGAAATGTTTGATCAAGCTACCTAACGGGAGGAGATATTTACAGAGCTAATGTTCTTATGACTTGTAACTGGCTGGTAGGTGAGGAAGATTTGAAGAAATAGATGAGTTGGAAGATCTTTTTGTTCCACCTTCTGCTGCTTTAGCTGGGAAAATATATAAAACTCTAATGTCCCCAAGTTACTGCTGGGAAAAGAATTTGGAGGTATCAATGAAGTGGACAGGGTAAATTTGACTTAAAAGAAAAGTGAAGTGCCAACCTGAAAAACTTAGGATTGATTCCTATGGTGAATGAATATGGAAAAGTGATGGCTTTCTCTGGAAAAACACTATTTAATGGAGATAATCTAGGGCTTCAGACCTACTCTGTGGTAAGGGTTTTTGATTATGTTACCAAAGTTTTGATGGATTTCCTTAACCGAAGAGCATTTGAAAACTTCACAGCTGTAACCAGAAAAGAAATTATGAATCAAATTGTAAGATTCTTGGACAGCATCACAGGACCTGGAAAACTGATAGAGAACTTCGAAATCCGAAGATTTGAACAAGATCCTGTTCAAAAAGATAGAGTTCATCTTGATATTCATATGAAACCTTATTTCCTGCAAAAATTTCCTTATTAAAATGGATGGGCATAAAAGGTGATGAAGGAAATCAATGGGAAACTGAATACGAACAAAAATAAAATATACCATTTTTATAAAAGGAGCGGAAATTAGTTTTTCGCTCCTTTTTGATTATTTTAATTTGTTTATGTAGTATATATAATTCATAACTATATATACTTTGTATATTATATCAAAAATATAAGTATATAATTATTTGTTAATCAATCTATAAGGGTAGATGTTTGCTGAATTTTTCTAGATAAAGTAAAAACTATCACACAAATATTGCCATTCAGTTTCTGATAAAGGAGGTTGAGAACTCTGATTTCTAGTAATATAAACATCTATTGTACGGGTAAATCCGCCTTTATTAGAAACTTCTTTTTGGTTCCTTTTTATCTCTATTCCTGATATAGTCTGTTTAAAATGTTTATTTCCAAAATTTTTAATATCTGCAGCTGTAACTATCCGTCCTCTACTGAGCATAGAACTACGATATTCCAAAAATTTTGTCTTGAACAGATAAACTTTTACGCCCCCAAATGAAGACTTTAGCATTACTGCTTTTGAAAATGACAAAGACTACTATTATCTATCTCTAGGTTTGTTCCTGGTTTAATATCATTACCTTCCTCACCTGTTGTCAACCAATATGAAATATCACATGAAAGAGCTTCTCCATTAGCAGATGAAATAACAAGGTAAGGATTACTTGTTTGAACAAAATTTTTCTCTTTAGAGAGCTGCTCTAATGCTGCCACATTTTGCTGAATACTTCTGAGTGTTTCTCGTGTCATATCTCCCACCAATACTTGAAAAAGCAGCTGATTCATCTTTTATCAGTTCCAGAAGATATTGTAATAGTTCTGAAGCATTTCTTTGATCAAATCTTGCCACTCCTCCTCGCCTAAGCACAACATTTATTCTTTGATTATCATTTTTGAGGTCAAGTCTATCTCCTTCATCATTTTTTTACATAATCTAAATCTAGAAAATGGTCATCTGATTGTATAGAAACTATATCGAGCTTTCCATTCATTCTTCGAAATAATCGTGTATTTTTTATATTTACAACAGGGAAACAGTTTAAGTTAAAACTTACATTTTCAAACACCTCACTAGTAAGCATCTCGGAAAAATTCTAATTTTAACCATATAATATATTCTGCATCAGATAATTGATGTTCAGGAAAATTCTCTCTAAAAATAATGGGGTTCTCTGTCTGTTCTGCAAGAGATATTTTTCCTTCAAAGTAAAAATAAGGCTTATAAAAAAATCATTTATTTCACTATAAATTTGTGATAGATAATGATAATTTTTAGATATAATCCCTTCTAAATCAATATTTTTTTAGTTCTACATTATACCCCTCTTCAAATTGCATTTCCTTATCTCCAAAAATAAATTTTTGGCCTGCTTAAGATGATAAAAAGAATTCTTTTTGATAAGAATTATTGATATCAATATAAAATTGTAGATTTTTCTATATTTTTCTTTAAAACAACGGATTCCCAAACCATAATTCGCCAGATTTTAATGGGCGATTTGCTCTGCCAATCCTTTCTGTAAAAATAACTTTCTATTTTATTTAAATCATTTCCAAAGGCAATATACTCAACCTTTGCTTTATGTAGTTGGGCTTCTATTGTTGGAGAAAAAATAAATATCTTTGAGGGTGTTCTCAGAAGGATTAAATATATTTACAATATTTTTTTAGTTGTTTTTAAAAGAATCATACAAAGATAGTGAAGGATTGTCATCTTGTGGTTCTACTTGGACCAGTGAATAAGCTGGATGAACTCCTGATATATTCTCTGAAATAAAAGTTCTAGAATGCGTTCTATCATATGAGAATTAGAACTTTCCAAAGCGAAACCCAAACGCTCTAATTCAGATGCTATAGCAGATAATAATAAACCTACTATTGGATCAAAAAGAATTTTTCTGATTCTAATTCATTATATCCCCATAATCGCGATGCTCTGCGCAATATTCTATCCTTAATCCTGTCTTGATTCATGTTGTTTTTAAAACTAAAACAAAAATAAACATTTATTTTTTTAATTTTAAATCATATTTAGTCATTTATATAAAGTATAACAAATACTAAAACAATATATAAATAATATAAAAATTAACTTTTTAAGGAAAAATCTTATCCTAGAATAAATAATCTCTTCTTGGACTTTTTATTTGTATTTATTAACTTTTGTTTTTCCTTTTAAAAATAAAAAGACTTTTATTATATTTTAATATACTTTTAAGAAATTTGTTTATTCCTTTATTTAAGGGAGATAGAGCTTGTTTTGAAGGGAGTGGAATTCGAAAATCCCTTGTTTTCATGGGGAGTGGAATTCCGAATAAAGTCTTTTAGATTTTTTTGGGGAGTGGAATTCGGAAAAATGAGAAAATTTTGAACTCCTTAGGGAGTGGAATTCGAATTATTTATCATTTGTATATCATCTTTTATTTTTTTAGAGTATTTTGAGGTATCCTTCTGGTAGTATTTTTCCTGTATGAGTTTGTCTATACAAAATAATGATATATTCCTGAAATTTTGCAAGAATGATTGACCAATAAATTCTGTTGCTTTTTTTACCATTTCTTCTATTATTTTTTTACAAACTCCTTATAAGCTTCTTCCAATAAATTTCTGCTATTTACTATATTTTTTATAGTGATATGTAAGATGAGTCATTTCATTTTCTGATAATTGATGTCTTCTCATGAAATATCGTAATCTTTGTCTCACCAAAGTGGCATCTTGAGTTTCTTCAGAAATACTATCATCTTGAATTCTTTTTGTAGCATATGGTTTTATATGAATTTTTATTCTTGTCTATGCTATAATTAAATGATGTTTGATTATGCCTGTCTAGATTTTCTCTTATTGGTTTCAAAAATTTACTGCAAAAATCTTTTAGTTGTGGAGTAATTTATTCCAAACTTTTCGTTAAAAGTCTCTAGTTTCAAAGTAGTTCCTTCATAAGGTATTTTTGTTAGCCAAATAGCGAAAATAACATGTTTGTTATTTCTAATATTATAAACTAAAATTATATAATGTTGGATTATATTCAGGAATTACAATAAGTTTTTTTGATCCAATAACTGCTGATTAAGAAGGAAGGAAACGGCTGTGATAAGGGTTGCGGCTGTTCGTAGTTTATTTTTTTAGCGAAATAATTTTTTCTTTTTTTAAACTGTTTTTAACGACTCAAATTCTACCCAATATTTAGGATATTTCTTGGGTATGCCACTCGTATTTCTTACCTTTGTAGGACACTTTTAACATCATGGAAACAGAAGAAAAATCAGTGAAAATATTAACCAAAATATTTTTAGTGATGTTCTTGATGAAATAGTCTAGAGACACTTTGGGCAGAAGTAGTGGATGAGGGAAAAAGGATGGTATAAAATAGATAATATTCCTTTTTATGGAGCGGAGTTTTTCGTGTGGAGATGTTGTTTTTAGCGGAATATGATGAGGAGGAAATGTGTCTTGTTTATAGAAAAGTAGTAGAACATTCGGGAAATTCTACTGTGCAAGTTGTTATATTTGAGGACGGATTTGACATAGAATCTTTACGAGAGGAATTTAATGAATTGGGATTTTACTCGGAAAAGACAACAAGCAGCTATTTCGTGTTGGAAATTCCTTTTGAAAAATTATAATATTATTTATACTAAAACTCTTAGCACTTTCAAGACAAAGGTTTATTGAGTTTGCAGAACCAGTTCTTTTCGGAAAAACATTTTAAAGAAAAATAAAATATGTCATTAATAAAATCAATTTCAGGAATTAGAGGGACTATCGGAGGAAAAGTGGGAGATAATCACGCCGCTGGATGTGGTTAAATTTACCTCTGCATTTGGGTCTTGGCTTCAGAATAACAAAAGGTAAAAAGGACTTGACGCTCGTTATCGGTAGAGATGCCAGAATTTCGGGGCAGATGGTTTCTTCGCTGGTTTCTGCTACTTTGCAGGGGCTGGGTATCCATGTGATAGACCTTGGGCTTTCTACTACGCCTACGGTGGAGGTGATGGTGCCAGAACTGGAGCAGATGGCGGAATTATCCTTACGGCTTCGCATAACCCTAAACAATGGAACGCTCTGAAACTTCTCAATGAAAAAGGCGAATTTATCAATGGAGAAAACGGCGCTGAGGTTTTGGCGCTTGCTGAGCGTGAGGATTTCGGCTATGCAGAGGTGGATAACCTTGGTAAATACGAGACAAGAGAAGATGGTTTCGCGGTTCATATTGCTAAAATTCTTGCCCTGCCGATGGTAGATGCAGAGGCAGTGAAGGCTAAAAATTCAAAGTAGTGCTGGATGCCGTAAATTCTACTGGGGAATAGCGCTTCCGCCGCTTTTTGGAGCAACGTGTTGTGAGGTGGTTAAGCTTTATTGTGAGCCAAACGGACACTTTCCGCATAACCCAGAACCATTGAAAGAGCACCTTACGGATATTTGTGATTTGGTGAAAAAGGAAAAAGCAGATTTGGGAATCGTGGTTGATCCCTGATGTGGATAGACTTGCTCTTATCGATGAAAAAGGAGAAATGTTTGGTGAGGAATACACTTTGGTAGCCGTAGCAGATTATCTTTTAAGACATAAAAAAAGGTGTGGCGGTGTCTAATCTTTCTTCCAGCCGTGCGCTGCGAGATGTAGCGAAAATACATGATTCTGAATATTTTTGCGAGTGCAGTGGGAGAGGTGAATGTAGTAACCTTGATGAAGGAGAAAAATGCCGTGATCGGTGGAGAAGGGAACGGAGGAATTATCTATCCAGACCTGCACTACGGAAGGGATTCATTAGTTGGGACTGCATTGTTTTTGACACATTTGGCGAAGAAAACAAATCCGTTTCTGAACTAAGGGCTACATATCCTGCCTACTTTATGGGTAAGAAAAATAGAACTGACACCAGAAATCAATGTAGATGAGGTTTTGGAGAAGATAAAAACAAAATATCAAAACGAGGAAATCTCTACGATAGATGGTGTGAAAAATAGATTTTGCGGAGAACTGGGTTCATCTTAGAAAATCCAATACAAGAACCGATAATCCGTATCTATACCGAAGCAAAATCCCAAAAAGAAGCTGATGAGCTGGGCAATAGATTTATCGAAGAAATTAGAAGTTTTATAGTTTAAATAAAAATAAAAAACCATCTAAACAGATGGTTTTTATTTTTTATTTTTATTTTTAGTTTGGGTTTTTACCTAGTTCGTCAAGTTCTTGTTTTAGAATACTATCAGCTTTATATTTTTCCCAGTTTACCACGCGAGTATCTGACCAGAGTCGTGCCATCCATCATTACCTATTAAAAAGAAAACCCATCAAAAGGCACTAATCTAGAGATGTTTCTGATTAGAAAAATCTTTCTGTGTAGGCATTGTCCCATCGATAGAAACAACTTGGGTTTTGGTGATAAATTTTCCGATGCTTTTGACCTTTTGTAAGATATTCAATAGAGAATATGTAAATGAAATATAAAATGCTGGAAAATAAATAATCAAAAAGCAGGAATCTCATCCAGATACACAAAAATCGTAGAGGGCTTCATCCCTATCATAGAAAGTATTCCTAGAAATACACCCAAAAAGAAAATAAGAATGTAAATACGACAGCATCTATAAGATAATTAGCAAGTCGTGTGCCTTGTGTAGCCTGTTGAGTACTACAGTAGGAGAGAGTTGTTTTGGTACCATAATAATAGTTTTTATATATTTCTGTACAAAAATAAAAATAAATTCCCATGGGACAATAAAACTTTTTACCTTTGTAGGAAAAATTAGCAGATTTTGGAAGAGGAATTTTTGAAAATGAACTTATAAAAAGTTCAAAAAGATGAGGGAATTGATAATTTAAATTTAATTGAAATTATGGATTTATTTACAAAAATGCTTTTTGGATCTCGAAAAGAAAACGATAAATTTCTATGCCTTTACGAATATTCGGATGATGATAAATTTTGGTTTGGTAGGTCATTGATTTTCAATGAAGAAATTATCATATTACAGCATTATACTAAATTTGGTAAGAAAGATGGGGAGATAATATTGCAAAGGTCTATAATTAGCGAGATTGATTTTGATAATAAATATTCCAAAACTATGAGCTTATGTTATCAGTCATAGATATGAGATAGACCGAAAAACAGAAATTCCAATAAACTGTGAAGATACCGAAAATTGGCGAAAGTCTTTTTGGAACAAGTGAAAAATAGAACTGATTTTCTTACATCTGTAAAGGTAAATGGTTCTGTTTTATTCAGGTTTTGTAAAAGATGTAGATGAGGATTTTTATGTTGCATTGTATAGGTACTGATGGAAGATAAAGGGGAATATAATTTTTCAGAATAGAGGATGTGACGGAGTTTTCTTTTGATGATAGGAAGACAGAAAAACATTGATGCTGTATCAATGGAAATCAAAAATAATAAATAAAACGCTAAAAGCGAGTAGATTTTGGAAGAGGAATTTTTGAAAATGAACTTGTAAAAAGTTCAGAAGAAATGATAGAAAATAACGAGGAATATTATTTCAGTTCAGAGGAGCTGGAAGATATTATCGTGCATTATTTGGAGACTGGGAGATATTGCATTTGCAGGTTGGCTGTAAACTATGCGCTGAGACTGCACCCTAATTCCATAGAAATAAAAACCAAAAAGATTAGAAATTCTTCTGGAACAGGAGAAATATACACAGGTAAAAGGAGCTGATGGCGGAGCTTAAAATTCATCGATGGAGACTATGGATTTTTGGTCTGCTAGTGCGAAATATTATTCAATCTTGGAAATCCGAGAAGAGCGATAGAATATTGCGAAAAAGCTCTGAAATACGGAGAAGAGCAGAACTTCCTGCATAATTTCATCGCAGATGAATATGTGAATTTGGAAGACCCTTTTAATGCGCTGAAAAACTATAAATTAGCCCTAAAATATGATGCCTACGATGATTATTCATTTGGAGAATGTTATGATTTGCTACAACCAGCTGAATAAAGCCGATGAAGCAAGGAAGTTTTTGGAAAAATTATCTTGATGAGATTTCGTTTTCCGAAAATGGGCTGGTATGAATATGGGCAGTTTCATTTCAATAAAAAGAATTATAGAGGCTATCAAGGGATTTGATTGTGTGCTGGCAATCAACAGCGATTCTCTGTCTATTTATGGGAGCAAAAGCAGCGTGTTATGAAGCGCTGAACGAGATGGGAAAAAGCCATAGAAGTCTATGAGGAATTGCTGGAATTAGAATACACAAAAGCCTTTACTTACTACAAAGATAGGGCTTTGCTATAAGGCACTGAAACAATGAGCTTCTGCGCTGAGTGCCTTCCAGCAGTCGCTCAGAGAAGACCCGCAGTTTTATATGTCTATGATGGAGCAGTCGGATGTATATTATGAGATGCACAAATATGAGGAAGCGCTTATATTTCATGAAAGAGGCTGTTTCGCTCAATGAAGCGAATCTGGATTATCAGAAAAATTAGCTTTTTATACATAGACGGCGGAAAAATTTGAAGAAAGTCTTTCCTGCTTGAAAAATCGTGGAAATGGAGCCAGAGCGCTTCTACAACTGGTATGCATACAGCGAGGTGCTTATGCTTATCGGTGAGTATGAAGAGGCTGTTTCACTTTTAGAAAAAGCCCTAAAAACAGCATCATAGAGGCGGAACTTTTCTATCAAAATGAGCAACTGCTATTTTCATCTGAAAGAAGAGCAGAAAGCCAAGGATTTCCTTGAAATAGCGCTTGATTTAGACCCATCCTTATCAGAGGATATGCAGCAGAAATATCCGATATATAAGGGAAGAAGTCAAAAATAAAATAAAAACAAAAGACAGTAGTTAGTTACTGTCTTTTCGTTAGAAAAATTTATGCGTTTTTCGTTCCTTCGTGGGTTTCGTATTGTAGAAAACGGCATTCCAGTTTTCCGTTGAATAGTTTGACTTTTCTGGAAGGGCGGAGTCTATTTTTCTTAACCGCTTCTAAATCAGAGGTTATAATCCAAGAAAGCGTGTTGGGATAGCTTTGTTTAAAGGTATCGCCTATGTAAAAATCTTCTTCTTTGATGGAAATTCTCTTGTCATATGGTGGATTAAACATCACCATCAGAGGAAAAGCTCTTTTTAGACTCGAAGAAATTTTGTTTTCAGTTTCTATAATGTCTTCCATTTCTATGGATTCTATATTGGTTCTGGCAGCTTTTATAGCAGAAGGGTCAATATCACTAGCCGATGATTTTTCCAGAAAATTCGGTTATTCTATTCAGTCTAAATTCCTGATTTTACTGAAAAGTTCAGCATCATAATTTTCCAATTTTTGGAAGGCGAATCTAAAAATCTGTGCTGGGAGGTTTAGGGCAATCATAGCGGCCTCTATCAGAAGGGTTCGCTTCCGCACATAGGGTCTAGAAAAATTTCCTTGCCGTCCCAACCAGCGATTTGGAGCATTCCTGCCGCCAAAAACCTCATTGATAGGCGCTTTCTGTCTGCTCTTTTCGGTAGCCTCTTTTAAATAAAGCATCTCCCGAACTATCCAGCAGAAATGCTCACCAGCTCTCGGTCTATGTGCAGCTGGAGTTTTTATATCTGGGTTTTTAGTGTCTATATCTGGGCGTTTTCTGTATTTTGCCTTGAAAAATCTACAATGGCATCTTTCATTTCAGGGTCATGAACTGGGAATGCCTGAATCTCTCGGAATTTATCGTAGCATCTATGGCAAGAGGTTTGGTCTGGACTTAGAATTTCGTCCCACGGGAATGCGAAATATTTTATCATAAAAATCGGTCTTCGTTCCATGCCTTGAAAGTGAAAGTATCGGCACTAAAATTTTCAGCGCTGTTCGGCAGGAATAGTTGATTTTATACAAAAATCCTAAATCTCCTTCGCGGGTTACCGCTCGGTTTTTATTTCGACATTTCTTCCGCCCAGTTTTTAACTTCCTCAGCGAGAATGTTTTCCAATCCAAAAATGTTTTTGATTTGAATATTGATGTTTTTCCGTATTCATTAACTTTAAAAATATTCTGCAAATTTAGTCAATAAAGAGAATAAAATAATTTTATCAAGATTAAGAAATAAAAATAACTAAATTTGCATTTCGTTTTTATTCAATTTTTCGGATGGTAGTTTTTTCCTTGTTCTCAGTGTTTTAGTGGGGAGTTTTGTTGAGAATTTTGGGAATAATGAAAAAGTTGTAAAAGACTGCTGGTGCTCAGCGCTGGGTTTCTCATTGCGGTCTGTGTGGTGGAGGTTTTCCTGAGATTTATAACTCTGGGAATGAGAATATTGGGCATGTGGTCATCATCGAGTGGTTTTGCAGATGGTTTTGGAAGGCATGACCAAAGGTTTGAGCACTGGGCCATTTCATTATGAAAAATGTAATATTTTCCTATTGGGCTGTTGGTGGGTATGTTTATCCATGCGTTTATAGAAGAATTCCATTGACTGGAATGCATTTGGATTCGCCGTATTTGCTGGGGATTTTTGGTGCATAATCTACCGATTTCCTTTGTGCTGGGAGCTTTTCTGTTGAGAAAAAAGAAAAACAAGCTGACGGCATGGGTTACTATCGCGTTTTTGCGGCAGCATCTCCGCTGGGAATGGTGCTGGGGAAATACTTTTAAACCTGAATGAGGCGTATTTCTTGGCGCTGTCGGGCGGGATTTTTCTACATATTTCTTCGGTTATTATTTTTTGAAAAATAATAGTAAAAGCCACCAGATAAATTGGGAAAATGTTTTTGGTGATTTTGGGCGTGGGCGTGGCTCTGGCTGGGCATTTATTTCATGAACATAGTCATCATTAGCCAAAAGTAATATTATCTTTGTAAAAATTAAGTTTAAAAATCAAATAAAAAAATATGTTTCGAACACATACTAATGGCGAACTGTCGCTGAAAAATCTTAACGAAACCGTTACTCTTGCAGGCTGGGTGCAGACTATCCGTGACAAAAGGATTTATGATTTGGGTGGATCTGCGTGACCGATATGGCATCACTCAGTTGGTTTTTGATGAAGAAAGAACTTCCAAAGACCTTTTTGGAAAAAAGGCTAAAAACTTGGGGCGTGAATTTGTCATCCAAGTGGAAGGAAAAAGTCATAGAAAGAGCCTCTAAAAACCCAAAAATCCCGACAGGAGAAATAGAGATTTTTAGTAGAAAAAAACTCACAGTTTTGAACGAATCTGTGCTGCCGCCTTTACCATCGAAGATGAAACCGATGGCGGTGAGGAGCTTCGTATGAAAATACAGATATCTGGATATCAGAAGAAATCCAGTGAAGGATAAACTTATTTTCAGACATAAAATCGCTCAGAAAGGTCGAAACTATCTCTCTGAGCAAGGCTTTTATAGAGGTGGAAACGCCTGTTCTTATCAAATCTACTCCAGAGGGAGCGAGGATTTCGTGGTGCCGAGCCGTATGAACGAAGGGCAGTTTATGCACTTCCGCAGTCGCCGCAGACTTTCAAACAGCTTCTGATGGTGGGCGGAATGGACAAATATTTTCAAATTGTAAAATGTTTCCGTGATGAGGATCTCCGTGCAGACAGACAGCCTGAATTTACGCAGATAGACTGCGAAATGGCTTTCGTGGAGCAGGAAGATGTGATGAATGTTTTTCGAAGGTTTGGCAAAAATCTTTTGGAGGAAACGACAGGAAAGAAATTCGGTCAATTCCAAGAATGACTTTCGCGGAGGCGATGAGAAAATACGGAAACGACAAGCCAGATATCCGTTTCGGAATGGAATTCGTGGAGCTGAACGAACTTGTGAAAGGAAAAGAATTTAAAATCTTTGATGAAGCAGAACTTGTTGTCGGAATCAATGTAGAAGGAAAGCAGACTACACAAGAAAGCAGATAGATGAACTTATCGACTGGGTAAAACGTCCCGCAAATCGGTGCCAGTGGAATGGTTTGGGTAAAATTCCAAGAAGACGGCGTGCTTACTTCTTCGGTGAATAAAGTTTTATAACGAAGATGATTTGAAAACCATTGCGGAGAGATTTAATGCTCAAAAAAAGGCGATTTGATGCTCATCATGAGCGGTGATACTAATAAAGTAAGAGCTCAGCTTTCTGCGCTGAGAATGGAGTTAGGAAATAGACTTGGTCTAAGAAAAAGGTGATGAATTTGCACCGCTTTTGGGTTGTAGATTTTCCGCTTTTTGGAATGGGATGAGGAGAGCAGAAGATACCACGCAATGCACCATCCGTTCACTTCACCGAAACCAGAGGATATTCCACTTTTGGAAACTTCACCAGGTGAGGTTAGAGCGAATGCTTATGACCTTGTGCTGAACGGAAATGAGATAGGCGGCGGATCTATCCGTATCTATGATAAAGACTTGCAGTCCAAGATGTTTGCTCTTTTTAGAGTTTAGTCCAGAAGAGGCGGAAGCTCAGTTCGGCTTCTTGATGAATGCGTTCAGATATGGCGCTCCTCCTCATGGTGGATTGGCCTTTGGGTTTGACCGTTTGGTTGCTATTTTAGATGGTAACGAGGTTATCCGTGACTACATCGCTTTCCCGAAAAACAACAGCGGAAGAGATGTGATGATAGATGCGCCTTCGCAGATAGATGAGGCACAGCTGGAGGAACTGAATATCAGTATTAGAAAATAAAAGGTTTTTAATTAAATAATGTGGAGCAGGTGATTTTTCATCTGCTTCATCGTTTTTATATTATTGAAAAATTAATTGTTTTTAAACGGAAGAAAAACTTTTTAAGATTTGAAATAAAACGAAGTAGAATAGCATAGCACAGAAAAACGAGACACCTATAAAAGGCGTCCCGTTTAGTTAAATTTATATGAATGTGTTTTTAAGTTCTGAACTATATGTCACAAGTTCCGTGCCAAAGTTGAAATTTAATTGGTTTCATTTTGTGGAACGCTTATTTTTACTGAATAATTTTTCTTTCAAGAAGCCAGTTATATTTCTTAGCAAAGATAAAAATAATCAAAAGGTATAGTGAGAACATTAGAATAATATCATAAAAATTCGATGCTAGGAGCAGAAAGTTCTTTGAAAAGTGCAGGTGTCTGGAAGATAGACCAGTCCGATGTAGAGAGAATACACGCAAAAAGTTGTTAGCAAAATGAATCCCAAGGGGCGAGTTCCAGCCCATCATCCATCAGGGTAACGATGCCTAACAGGAATCCCATTCCGATGTAGAAAAAAACATAATTTTGTAGCCCATTTTAGAAACTTCTGGATTAGCGAAATGAGCCAGCCCAAATAAAATGGAAGAAAGGAAAAAGCGGAACCCATCGGTTTTTGGACAAAAGTCCAAGCCACTGCATAAAATACCCTCGGAAAAATATTCCTCAAAACCGATCTGAACAGGCAGCAGCATCAGAGCTATAATGCACAACATAAAGAACTGCAAAGGCTGGAAATTCCATGCATAGCCAGAAGGATTCATAAAATATTCTAAAAAGAAAACTCCCGCGGTAATCCCTCCATAGACTAAAAAGCTGAAAAGAAATTCGTCGGAAATCTATTTTTCGGCTGGTGGTAAACTGGGTAATGGATTGGTTATGAAATACTTTAACAATAAAAACAAAGGAAATAGAAAAAGCAAAAGCTGACTAAAGTCAAAGGCAAAAGTCGGGAGTTCGCCTATCCGACTTATCATTTTCTTTCATCATTATTTCTGTTTCATTATTATTATTTTCTTGGAATGCTCCTTTTGGAATAAAAAGTAATAAAACAATGGCGCATACTATGGCATAAACTCGTTTGCTTTTTCGCTGAAAAAACCTGTGAAATGTACATAATAAAAATTATTTAGAATAAATTTTTATCCATTAGTATACTTTATTTATGATTTGTTACAAAGATAATTCAATGTAGAAAATTTCACAGATATTTTTCAATTCAAAAATTATTCATACCTTTGCAAACCCTTTATGGGAAAAAGTATGTTTAATCATAAATGATAAATTGTGAATACATTAAGTTACAAAACAGTATCAGCAAACAAGGCTACCGCTAATAAAGAATGGGTTGTGGTAGATGCTGCTGGGCAGCCTTTGAGGGACGAATGACTTCCAAAAGTTGCAAAGATTTTTGAGAGAGTAAGCATAAGACGAATTTCACTCCTCATGTAGATTGTGGAGATAATGTAATCGTTTTTGAATGCAGGACAAGTTGCTTTTATCAGGCAATCAAGTGGGCAGACAGGAGTATATCTGGCATACAGGATACCCAGGTGGACAGAAATCATTAACAGCTGAAGAATTGCAGAAGAAAGACAGTCTGAGATTGATCGAGCATGCAGTAAGAGGTATGCTTCAAAAACAGATTGGGAAGAACGATTCTTAAAAATCTTCATGTTTATGAAGGAAGTGAGCACAAACACAAGCTCAACAGCCAAAAAGTAATTAACCTTAACGAAATTAAATAATTATGTCTATAGTTCACAAGATAGGAAGAAGAAAACTCTGTAGCAAGAGTTTATGTGAAACCAGGGACAGGAAATGTTACTGTTAATGGGAAAGATGCAAAAACTTATTTTTGCACAGATGTGATGGTTTACAAAAGTAAATCAGCCGTTTTTATTGACTGAAACTGTTGGTCAGTACGATGTTACTATCAATGTAGTAGGAGGAGGAACAACAGGTCGGGCAGAGCTATCAGACTTGGAGTATCTAGAGCATTATGTGAGAGTTAACGAGGAGTTTAGAGCTGTTCTGAAAACCTGCAGGACTTCTTACAAGAGATGCTAGAATGGTAGAAAGAAAGAAACCAGGTCAGAAAAAGCGAGAAAGAGATTTCCAGTTCTCTAAGCGTTAATATTTTGTGTTCAATACAGTTTTATCTGTATGTTGTTCTCAAAAACTATTTTATATACAAGATATGCGAGGCGTCTCGCTTAGCAGAAAGTAAAATTGCGTTTAGTTTAGCATCTAAACAGTTTCTCCCATCAAAGAACATGTTGATTGCGTAACAGCGGAAAGTAAACTAACATGGCAAAAAGTTCAAGTTAAAGACTTATTAGAAAGCAGGAGTACATTTCGGTCACATGACTGAAAGTGGAATCCTAATATGGCTCCATACATTTTATGGAGAAAAATGGTATTCACATCATTGATTTACATAAAACAGCTGTGAAATTAGAGAGGCTTGTTCTGCTCTTGATCACTTCAACTGGTAAAAAGTTCTTTTCGTAGCTACTAAAAACAAGCTAAAGAAGTAGTAGCAAAACACGCTCAAGAACTTAATATGCCTACATCACAGAAAGATGGCCAGGTGGAATAAGCTTTACTAACTTCGTTACTATCGAGAAAAAGCGGTTGAAAATGAACGCTATCGATAAAAATGAAGAAAAGATGGTACATTCGAAACTTTGATCTAAAAAGAAAAGATTGCAAGTAGACAGACAAAGAGCTAATCTAGAGAAAAACTTAGGGTTCTATCGCAGACATGGTTCGTCTTCCTTCTGCTATCTTCGTGGTGAGATATCATGAGGAGAGCACATCGCAGTTACAGAAGCTAAAAATTAGAGTATTCCTGTATTTGGTATCATGGATACTAACTCAGATCCTGAAAAAGTGAGACTTCGTAATTCCAGGAAACGATGACGCTTCTAAATCTATCGATATGATTCTTTCTATCGTTTCTGCTTCTGTAAAAAGAAGGTTTGTCTCAAAAGAAATCTTCTGAAAAAGCAGCAAAAAGAAGAATCTGCTGAATAATAAATCTGAAGATAGAAATATAAAAACACACCTAATTTATTAGGTGTGTTTTATTATCTAATAATGTTTAATAAATGTTTTTAATAATAAGATAAATAAAAAGGGAAAAAGAGATGGCTCTCTTTTTCCTTAAAATTTTTGTTGATATATAAGTGTTTTAAATAAATAATAAAATCAGCATTTGGGCTGATGAAAATTCTCAGAATGGTTACCATCGGATGAGACTTGCGCATACGCCTGAACAGGTATATCTGAATCCAAATAAAAGAATGCGAAAGACAGTGCAGCAGTATCTGTATAAGCCCCACTGATTAGCCCCGATAAGCTTAGAAAATCCAGCTTGAGTAAAAATCTTCTACTAAAATAATGAAATACAAGGGACAAGGGTAATGATAGAGCCATCAAAACAGCCACAGCCAGCATTATAATGAATGAAATTATCATAAAACTTAGCGCATGCAGTTGTTATTCCTAACGAAGCGAAGAATAAACAAATTCCCAGCTCTCGCATAAAATGAATTCCTCCGTTATTGAAATAAGAATAAATAAAACTAATTCTTCCATAACATTTTGATGATAAGGGCTGCCAATAAAGGCCCTGCAGCGAAACTAGCTTTATCGGCAGCGGCATAGATGGGACAAAAGATAGTATAGAACCAATCAAAAATTCTAAAAGGATTCCACCAAATAAAGACAAGAAATCTGGTTTCAGCAGGATTTTTCCGAGTCGCCTATCAGTTCTTTTGCCTTTTTGGATAGACTCTTCTTTTCCTACAACGCGGATTTTGTCTCCATAGAAAAGTGACAAGTAGAAGGCCTTGCCAGAATTTCTTCTAGCACTGGAAAATACGAGGTGATTTTTAGGTCATATTTCCCGAATAAATCTGGGTCGGATAATTTCTTGTGCACCGCAGTTTTGTCACAAAAGAGATTTTTGACCATGATTTCGCCTCCTTCGATGAAGGAATCCGAAAGAAATTCTCCCTATTTGGCTAATGAAAAATCCACATCAGGCTCAGTTCCTACAATCATTAGGACATCTCTATCGTTTAGAATCACGCTGGATTCAGGAGTGATTACTTCTTTGGTGCCGCTCCTTTTTGAGGTGTGTGACGATGATGTTTTTGTCAATTTCTTTAACCGCCTCACGAATGGTTTTACCCACGAAATGAGGATTTGTAATTCTACATTTCTTTGGAAGAATGGGATGGGAACGCTGTATAATTCGCTCTCTGAATTTAACCAGCTCTTCCTGTGGATCTATTTTCAGCAGAACTCTTGCCAGAATAATATCACTCCCAAAACTCCCATAGGATGAGGTGATGGCGTAGCCTATGGCAGGGCTGTTCAGGTGTCTGTCAGGGAACTGTGGGCGCAGTTCGTCAATCATATTCTTCGCAGCTCCTAGGGCAGGCGTGCTGGTCACAGAACCAGATAAAATCCCACCGTGTTTTCTATTCCTAAATCTGTATTTAGAAATATGATGAAAGCCAATGAAGTACTGAGTAGAATACCACTTGCCGCCAGAATATTATATTTCAGCCCTTGAGCTTTAAAGGCTGAAAAATGATGGACCGAGCTGTAAACCAATAGCATAGACATCAGCTAAATCTTTGATGAAATTAGAAATGGAAGCATCCATCCTATAGCCATAGTGTCCCAAAAAGTCCAGCAAACATCACTGCTGAAACACCTAAAAGATGTGTTTTTAATCTTTATATTTCCTAAAAACACCCCCAAGCCAATCGTTAAAATCATTACAATCGAGATTGTATAGCTGTGGGTTTTCATTCGGTAACAAAAGTTGTGAAATCAGTCAAGCATTGATTATGTATAGTTTTTGTTTGATGCAAATTTAAAGCAAATCTTGAAAAATAAAAAGACTTGATAATAATAAATTGAACTTTTTATTTATATTTGAACGAAAATTTATACATTTGAATAAAATTTGAAATATGAAAGTAAAAGTTTTAGCCTCAGGGTTACTATGTTCGGCGGTATTTGTGAGCTTGCGTTACCAATCCTATGACAGGGCGAAGCAGTCTACAATTTCAGAATGATGGTGAGCTGGCACAGATGGCACTTACCCAGTATCGAACTACTTTTGTCTCAGGCAAAAGTAATAAGTAATACCAATGAATCTAGACAAGTAAAAATGTAGGACAGAGAATAAAAAGCGCAGCAGAAAGTTATTATAAAGCAATTGGAAGAGAACAGGCTTTAGCAAACTACAGCTGGGAATTTAACTGATAGAAGACAAGCAGGTCAATGCATGGTGTATGCCAGGCGGGAAAGTAGCCTTCTACAGGGATTATGCCAATATGTAAGACAGAAACAGGTGTAGCCGTGGTTATGGGACACGAAGTAGCCGCATGCACTAACAGGACACGGAAATGAGAGAATTTCTTCAGCAATGCTGGCTCAAGTGGGAGGAACATTGGTCAGTGGAACGATTAGAAATAATGCAATGGCATCGGTTTTCAGCCAGTTGTATCCGATAGGAGCACAAGTAGGGCTTTGCGCATACGGAAGAAAACAAGAGCTGGAAGCAGACCAGATGGGACTTTACCTAATGGCGATAGCGAGGTATGACCCTAGAGAAGCTCAGCCGTTCTGGCATAGAATGGAGCGGCATCTGAGTGGAGACAAGACAGCCGGAGTTCCTTTCTACTCACCCAAGTCCAGAGAACAGAAGAAAAAGACATGGAAAAATACATGCCTAAAGCATTAGAATATTATAAAAGCATCAGGAGGAAAATAAAATTAAATAAAGAGTATGAAAAGTTTATCAATAGTAGGAGGGATTTTTGCTGCTTATTTCCGGGAGCGATGTTTTACTATTCCACAGATTTTTGTTAGAAAAATCACAATGTCCCATGATGGGGTGATGGGTGGAATAGGAATCGGTCTTATCATCGGTGGCACAGTGGGCTATATCAGTAAAGGCTCGGCGATGAGAGAGGAGGAGAAAAGAAACAGTTTGCCCAATTACAGAGACAAAACAAAAGATTAGAAAAGAAAGTAGAGAGCATCAATAATGACAGTTCTTCAAATATCTAAAAGCAATAAAAAGCTCAGGAAATTTCCCGAGCTTTTTATTAATAATAAAATTTAAATCTAAAATTGGTACCCAACCCCCAGAACTACGAAGCTGGGACGGTTGTCATATCTCACAGTTTCGGAAATGTTGTTGTTGATAAAATCTCTTTGGTCTTTGGAGAAACTACCTTCAGTATCTCTGCATTGATGATGAAGATTGAACAATCTAGCTTCTGCACCAACCCATGATAACCAACTGTGAATTTGTTCCTGCTTTTTCTTTGAAATTATTCCATGTATTTTTCTTTTGCAAGGTTGTGAGAGCCACAGGCCCTGCGAAAACCCTAAATCATCCGAAATAAAGGTTTACTCCGACTAATACAGGGAACATCTATTCTGTTGGTTTTTGCTTTCAAAGTCGTTTTAGTTCTTCTTTCAGTGAATGAATTATTAAAAAGAGTGTAATAAATTTCGGGCATGATGATACAAGGAAGTTGAAGGAATGTCTGTTTTAGCTGAAAGCCCTACATTAAACCCTGCACTTTTGCTGCCAGAATCTGTGTAATCTAGTGTAGAACTTTTTATTTCAGACCATTTGGAAGAACTTGTATTAAGCAAAACATTCGCTTTTACACCTACTTTCCTTGTGAAAATCCCATTAATAAAGCCCTAGAAGGCCATGCTTGAAATCTTTTTCATAATATTTGAATTTAATCTGATAGGACCTATAACGGGATTTAAACATTTTTATTGTTATTTAATGCAAATATTGTCTCCAATTCTTTGAATAATTCGGAAGAATAAACTCAAAAATCTATTAAATATTGGCTTTCATGCAGTGATGAGGATGTCTATTTGTTGCCCTTCCCATTCTTTCACGCCTTTTCTTAAATACCACGATTTTCTCACCGATAGTCATCACTGAGTTTCATATCGTGGGTGTTGATAATGTTTGAGTGGTGTTATATCTTTCGTATATTTCAACTTTGATTGAGATCATCTATAACCTTTGATGTATAAGGTCCAGCCAGAGTTTGGCTCATCACAGAAGAGATATTTAGGATTGTTCACGATATGGCTCTCGCGATGGCTACCCTTTCTGCATCCTCAGAAATTTCGATGGATGTTATGGTCTGCGTTTTCCTAGATGAACATCATCTATTACTTCTTTTACGCGTTTTTCTTTTCGGTATGAGAGTAAGGTTGGTAAAGCGCATCCAGCAGGAACATGATGTTTTCCTCCACGGTCATAGAGTCAAAGCAGCGCACTCCTTGAATACCGTTCTCTCTCTGCTCAGCTCTTGTCTGTTTTGGTGTCATTTCTCGATGTTTCGCCCATCGAAGGGATGCTTGCTGGTAGGTTCAAAGACATTTCAAATAAATGACAGTTTTTCCCAGAACCACTCTGCCCCGATGATGAGATTGATTTTCCCTGTCTGGCGTGGTGGTTGTTCCTTTTTAGGTTTCGTTGTCCCCAAAACTTTTCCTTAAATCTACTACTTCTATCATTAGCTAAGACATTTTGAGTTAAAAAGTAAGTTAGCAATGATGATGGCTACAATAGTCAAACTACTGCTTGGAGTGCTTGCCGCCCTACTTCGACGATCGCCTTTTACATTATAGATACGCTGGGATGGTTGCAATCGAAACACCACAGCTGTTTTCCTCAAAAGCATGCCAAATAAAAAGAAAGTAGGGAAATCCATCTGAACCCTGTGATATAGTTGGATTCCGTCCATGAGCCAGTGAAAAACACCAACCGGATATCCTCCGAAAACTCCCACTACGATACTGATGGCAATGAGCAGAGGATTAAAATATAATACAAGCCAAAATCTTCGGAAGGATAAGGAAGTTAGCCGAGTTCACTCCATAATATCCAGTGCGTCAATGTTCAGTTACCATTGTCCCAATAGAAGACGCGATGTAGGGAACCCGCTTTCCCGCTAAAATCACTGATAATCGTAGGTGAAAATTCCAAGATGAGAACCACTTTGGTAGCGTGTCCTACATAAGGCAGCGGAATGGGAATAGATGCCGTGCTAAAGTTGTTATACATCTGTATGCGACCACCGCCCCCACAAACGAGGAAGTGAATAATACTAAACCAAAGAATCAACCCCTAAAGTCGTTGATTTCTCTCATGAAAAAGCTTTAGAAAAACCTTGATTTCTGCGGTTTTCTCAGCACCTTTCCTAAAGAGACGACATATTCTCCTAAACTTCTGAACATTCTAAACATGATGCAAAAATAATCTGTTTAAAGTGCCACCTAAAACATCATTTGTGGCAAAAGTAAAAACAACATATTTCTGTCAGAGTGTGGAACGCAGTATTCGCAGTGGCTTGGACAGTGCAGGAACTGCGGTTCTTGGAAACTACTCTGGTGGAGAAATTGTAGAAAAACAAAATCGCCTACCTACCATATTTTGGGTGAAGGAAACAAAAAGTAGTGACGATAACGGATGTGGAGGTCAATGCTGAACATCGTATAAAACACCCAGCGAGGGCTGAACAGGGTGCTGGGCGGGAGTATCGTGCTGGGTTTCAGTTACCTTGATAGGCGGCGAACCAGGTTGAAATCTACACTGCTCCTGCAGCTTGCCCTGAAAATGAAGAAGAAAATTCTCTATGTTTCGGGCGAGGAGGTGCATCGCGAGATAAAAATGAGAGCGGACAGACTTACCGAAATCCAAAAATCCAAGTGTTTCCTCTACATGAAAACTTTGGTGGATCCTTTCGAGGCAGAAAAACTTCAGCCAGATTTTGTGATTATAGACAGTATCCAGACGCTTCAGTCCCAGCTGATAGAGAGTTCGTCAGGGACAGTTTCGCAGATTAGAAATGCTCTTCGGAGGTCATTAAATTCGCTAAAAGAAACCAATATTCCGTGTTCTTGGTGGGACACATCACGAAAGATGGGCAGATAGCAGGGGCAAAAAGTTTTTGGAACATATGGTGGATGTGGTTACTCAATTTTGATGGCGACAGAAATCACCTTTTTCCGACTGCTGAGGCGAGTAAGAACAGATTTGGTTCTACTTCTGAAAATTGGGATTTATGAAATGATTTCAGCAGGATTAAAGAAATACCCTTCCGAAATCCTCATTACTAAAAATCCGAGGCCTTTCAGGAATGCGGTGGCAGTTACTTTGGAGGAAACAGAGCCATGCTTTTGGAAATTCAAGCGTTGGTAAGCAGTGCGGTCTATGGAACGTCCGCGCATGATTCTCGAGGCTTTGACAACAAAAAGACTGAATATGCTCCTCGCGGTTTTAGAAAAAGCGGGCAGGTTTATATATCGCGCGAAGGATGTTTTCCTGAATATCACAGGAGGAATGAAAACAGGCGACACGGCGCTGGACTTGGCAGTAGTGGCGGCTATTCTTTCTTCCAATGAAGATGAGGCGATACCAGATAATGTTTGTTTTGCAGGAGAAATAGGACTCAGCGGAGATTCGCCCTGTTCCGCAGGTGGAGAAAAAGAATTTTGGAGGCGGAGGAAATTGGGCTACGAGGAGGATTTTCATTTCTAAACAAAAACAAACTTCTAAAGGCTTTAAAAATAGAACTTGTGGAAGTTAGCAAAATAGAGGTTTTTCATCAAAGATTGTTTTAGGAAGTCGGTGGCTTTCATTGGCTTTATCAACTTTAAATGCAGAATACAAAATGAATTTTTAGCTCATTCTTATCTTTCTTTTTCGAGAACAGCTCGTCGGCAATATGATTGCGGACTTTGTGAAGAACTAGAGATGTTGCCCGCCTTCCAGAAAGTATGCAGAAAGGCATAAAAACTGCATAGAGCGATGATACTTTCACGGATGCGCACCCGTTGATACGAGGCGAAAGCGCCTTTCCGACCGCTGGTAAGACTCTATTCTGGGCGTTTGTGGATGTGGCGTTTGATTATTTCCTCATAAATGATACCACCGAAAATTCCCAGCGCGAGTGGCAGGAGCATTCGCAGAGGGTCTATGCTGTCCTCCAGCCGATACGAGGAATTCTTGCCGAGGTTTTTCAAAAAGTTTTGGATAAGATGCAGCAGGGACGACTGGCTCTACAACTTCTACCGAAAATGAGTGGGATAGGTACAGCTTTCGGAATGTGGTGAACAAAGCCAGTTTCTGGACAAAACCATCAATGTGTTCCCTGCATTTTTAGCAAATAAAGATTTCCTCCGTGAAATACGAAATTTTCTTCCCTGAAATCAAGTCATTCGCGCAGGATTTTGTGGATTAAAATGGGAAATTGTTTTTATTGGATAGAGAAATTTTTAATATATATTTTATTTAAGAATGTAAAATTTATAGAATATGAAAATAATTGGTATAGAAACACGCACGACAAATCAAAATGGACAGCAATGAAAGGACATCGGAGGTCTTTGGAATCAGTTTATTCTGAAAATATCATCAGTAAAATCCAAAGGCAGTGAATAGCAATGTTTATGCTATCTATACAGACTACGAAAGTGATTATACAGGTGAATACACCACACTTTTTGGGACTGGAAGTATCTTCGCTTGATGAAATCCCAAGCAGGTTGGTCGGAAGGAGTTTCCTAAACAGAATTTTAAGAGATTTCTTGCTAAAGGGCGATGCCTCAAGCTGTAGCAGAAGCATGGCAGAAAATATGGGAACAAGATAAGGAGTTAAATAGGCTTTTATCAGTATGATTATGAATTGTATACAGAGAAAAATCTCAGCAAGGCGACCTCTCGGAGGTGGAGGTTTTTATAGGTGTAAAGGATTCAATATATAAAAAGGCAATAAATCTAAATTTTAAGAAGAATTTAAATAATTTGATAAAGAAATATTAGTATATAACTCCATTCCATTTGCTTCGGTAAGGGAATTTTAGTTTTTAAAGCTATAAATTTTAGTTTTTGATGAAAAATTATATGGTTTTTATGTAAATGAAATAGTTTTATCATAAAATAAAATTTCTAATAATTAACAAAAATAATTTAGTAAGATAAAAATTATTTTTAGCTATTTTTAAATTGATTTTAATAAAATAAAAAGTTTCTGATGATTTTCTAAAAATAATTTTAATAAGATAAAAATATTTTTATAGTTTTTCAGTTTGTATTTGTATTAGAAACTTTTATTTTTATTTATGCAAAAGAATTGTTTTAAAAATAAAATTTATCTTGTAATAATCTTTTTATTTTTATAAAAATATTTTATATATTTGTAAGAAATATTAAATTTTAAATAAATTATATTATGAAAAACTAAATTGAAATTTACTTTTACAAGATTATGGAATACAGAGTATCCACTATTTATAGAGCGTATAGTAGAGATTGTTTCTAAAAAAACAATCCAGAGCATTGGGACTAGCCTACGACAGGCTGAATGCTCTCGTTCCTGAGTTAAAAATATACAAACATATGCAAGAACAAGCACGATTACAGATTCTCTGACTGCTGTGGATAAAAACGAGATAATTTGATAGGAGGATTAACTAAAAATAGTAGCAGGATACAAATTGATAGACCTTCCGCACTATTCTAATTCAGCCAAAGCACTTTATTTGAGTTTGTCTAAATACAGCAAAGGCTTTTTCTAGAAAATTATACATCGCAAACTAGAAAAACCAAGCAGTTTTTAGAAGAAATCAATAAAAATCCGGGAAGTTTCTAATGCGATTACAAACCTAAACCTATCACACATCGTAACCGGAACTAAAGAGCGCAAACGAAGAGTTTGAAAGATTGTTCCGCTCTCGTACGGAAGAAATTTCATCAAGACCAAATGTGAGATGTAAAAAGCCCTCCGAACAAAAATAGACGATGCAGCGAATAAACTTTTTGCAGCCATAGAGTTCAGTATCACAGAATATGAGGACAAAAGACTATACCCCGCTGGTTTCCCAGCTTACAGAGTTGCTGAATTATCATAAGGCTCAGATAAAAAGCCAGAGGAAAAAAGAAAGAAACCACCCCGGAAAGAAAAATAAAACCTACCAAAGTTTATAAAAATCCCTATCACAGATAGGGATTTGACTTTGTTATTCTTTTCTTCGCTATCCTCAGGAAAACGGCTGAGGGTAAGGTCTCTGAATATTGCTGCCAATTCTATTTTTCAGCTTACCAGAAAGCGTTTCTATGACTACGCCGTCTTCTGCAATGGAGAAGATACGTCCGTGGATACCAGAAGTCGTCACGACTCTTCTCCTGGCTTCAGATTCTCCTGAAATTTCTTTTCTTTTTCTGTTTCGTGAGCTGTGGTCTTATCATTAGGAAATAGAATGCACCTAAAATAGTAGCGGCATTAAGAACTGTTGTAAGTTTTCCATTTTATATTAAAGTTTTTCTAAATGTTTATTGTACGCATTCGCTTTAAAACTCAGCGTGATAGGAGAGTTTTCTGCGTTCATGAATACTTGTGCAGTTTTTCGTTACAGCTCCAGAGAAGTTTTTGGAGTCAAAACTCAGCGTTACTTGTCCCTTTTCTCCTGGTGCGATGGCATCTTTGGTGTAATCAGGCGCTGTGCATCCGCATGCAGGCTGCACGGAGTTGATGTATAGAGGTTTGTCGCCCGTATTGGTTACTTCCGTGAGACATGCTGTACTACTTCGCCTTTTTCATCGTCCCGAAATCGTGCTCTTCTTTAGCAAAACTCGCCTTCGTCATTGGTTCTGCGGGTTTAGATTCTTCCACAACTTCTGGCATTGGTTCTGCTTTTTCGTTTTTGGCAAGATACTACGGCGAGGAGCATCATCAGCCCTATTCCTGAAAGTTTCAAAGTATTTTTCATTTCTTTTTGGTTATTTTAAGGTTAAAAATTTAATTTCTATTGTTGCTTTTGATGTATCGGTCAAGTTCCATTTACAAAGATTTGAGATTTATCAGTGGCGAAAGCCTTTGCGATTTCTATATATTCATTGATGATGATTCTGGCAGGCGTCAGAGGAAATAGTCCACTCTGAAATAGCGGTGGCCAAAATGATTTTGTCCATTAGCGAGATACGGTCTAAATCCCAGTTCTCCACGTCTTTCTTCTATCTTCTTTTCGGTTTCTTCCCAGTGGTTCAGTGTTTCGTTGAGCAGTTTCAGGCAGAAATTTCTATCGTCTTCATCTTTTATCATCTTTATCAAAGTATGCGAGAGTCCTTGCTGAGGAAACCGATAGTTTTCATGCGTCATGGAGTTGGCGATGGGAAATCATCCGTCCAGTGAAGTTCTAAGTCTTCCAAATGGTTCTGGAAATCCTCGTTTTCTGCGACATATCTTAGGGAAAACTTTTTCCGATGAATTTTGGTCTTCTTCGAAAGAGAATTCATCTCCTTTCATATAATCCTGAAAGAGTTTGCTGGCTTTTTATTTTGTTAAATACTCTTGATGAGCAGGTCATCATGGATGTCCCAGATTAGACTTTGATGTTTAGTGTAGAAAGACAATCTTTCTTCGTTTTGCTCAGAGTTCTATCGCCTGATTTCGGATAAATTTCCGATTGGGATTGAGGGTCTTCTTCGGTTTTTATGTACTTGTTTTTGTTCAGCTCCATTTGTTTCTCCGCTATTTTTCAAGGCGATGAGAAAATTAAGCTGATAGATGTACAAGGAGTAAATCTTATCTATCTCGGCAAACATATTTCTTGCCAAAACATCCTGTTTTATAGGATTCTGCTGATAAGAATAGGGTCTGGATGGTTTTTTCTCGTAATTGTCTTCTTCCTAACATTTTTCAAAGAACTTTTAAGTGGGCAAAAGATATAAAATATTCAATATCAAACATCAATTATGATGAATTTTGTATCTTTACGCCGTTATTAGGCAGATTGAAAGTGAAAAAGAAAAATTATCTTTTGGGCAGTTCTTTTAGGCTGTTTTCTTGTGAGGAGAATTTGGATATCTCCAAAGAGAGTGATGATTCGCTCAAAAAGTAGAACACCCACAGCCAGAGGAAAATTAAAAAGATGTTATAAAACATAGTAATGTGTGGTGATATCATGATAGGAAGTGCCTATCCGTCTAAAATATCTTCCGAAAGATGATGCGGGAAGTTTTCAGAGGTGAAAAATCATCTGAAAAGGAGACATCGTTTTTGGGGAATTTGAAGGCGTGGATGAAGAGAATCCCAAAATGCGAGGATAAAGAGCCACAGCACTGCTAAGTGTTTTCAGAATGCCTGAGCGGTATGGGAAAATTATCAAAGAAGCTGGGTTTAATCTGATGAGCACCCGCGAATAATCATGCAGAGATTTTCGACTGTGGGAAGAAAAACCACAGCCAAAGTTCTGACAATGCAGGGATTTATCATGCAGGAACAAAGGAATATCCAGTTGTGATTTTTGAGAAAAGATAATAAATACGGCTTCTGTGCCTTTTGCACCCGAATAAAAATATGCTTTTCTATTGGATGTCAAAAAGCCAAAGAGATAGTAGGAACTAAAATCCCAGACGGACATTACCATCGTTTCTTTTCATGGCGGTGCAGAAGGGACAGAATATGTGAGAGTTCTAAAAGGCAGAAATTTTTACGGAGAAAAATAGAGGAGATGTGCATCATTCGCGCGTTCTGTAGGTGGATGGTGGGGCGGATATCGTCTGGGACACGGCCCATGTGACCCGCGCAGTGGAAGCTTTATAAAATAAATTCATAGCTCACAGCCTTGGGAATTTCAATACTATGGGAGGTTCAGTCTTACAGGAGACAAAGGTATCGCGCCTCTGCTGGACATAAAACTGGAACCAACGGCGATTTTTCTCTGCAAAGGTGGTTTCTGTAAAGCAGACCAAAGAAAAAGGACTAGAGCTGGATGCAGAAAACAGAGCTTTTCAGCGAATAAAACAGCTCACAAAACTGGACTTCCCAGAGCAGAATCTGAAATTTGAAGAAAAACACGATAAAACTCTGATTTTTCGGTTGAACAAAGATAAAATCCTATTCGAGGGTGTAAAATGACAACTCTGGTAGGATCTTTTTAGAGATAAAATTTTAAATTTGGATATTTTAAAAATTAAAAGAAAAATCATCAATTTATTCTAAAACACCACTATGCATTGCATAGTTTTGAAAATTATTTATGTTTGCGACAAGAAATCATAAAATTAATATAAAATGAAAACAAATTGCTGTATTATCGCTCCTTATTTCCGCGATGGGATGGGCTCAGGAAGACAAACCACCAAAACCCAAAAAGAAAGAAAAGGAAATAAAGAAGTAACGATTACTGAAAACCAAAAGTGGTGAGCAGAAGGCTGACGCACGATATTTGATCTGAACAGCCGAATCTCAACACGGGAACTGGCGCTGGAAGGAATCAAAAACTGCCAGGACTTATCGTTTCAGACCTTACAGGGATGGCGTATCAGGGGAAACCGCTGAGTGTCTATATGGATGGGCAGCCGCTGAACATTACCAGCAATGAGCTGAACGCCTTTCTGGAAGGAATGCCCGCAAATGCTATAGAGCAGGATAGAAGTGATACCAGCCCAGGAGCGGAATATCCAGCAACTTCTGGTGGTGCGATTCTGAATATAATCACTTCAAAATCAGCGAAAAGCTACCCTACTGCGACTTATTCCTGGGAATTACCTTTTAGTAATTATGACAAATACCGAAGCAGAACGAACAACTCTATTTTGCTCAATTCCACAGATGGTTCGGCTGGCAGCTGAATGTAGGGCAGAACTACCGTGAATATATGAGAAACAGCGAAGTAGATAATATTTCAAAATATTTAATGATGAAAGAAATGAGGCTATTTTTGCAAAAGCGGCTTTGACTTTTGATTTTAGCCAAAATGATAGATTGCTATTAAATTACAACCTGAATTACAGCAATAATGATGTGCTGCAGAGTAACGTATTTACAGCGGACTGAGCTACACCAGAGAAGACGAAACTCAAAAGCTTGGGACTGAGACACGAGGCTTGGCGACTTTACCAAAAAGATTTAGCGGGTTCGGATAGAAAACTGGATTTTTAAATTCACTTATACTAAAAAGAGACAATGATTTTGAACAGAAAAATTTGTTTTTAAATCAGACCCCTACCAATAGTTTGGTTTTGGATAACAGCTCGGATGCGAGAACAGCGAATTCAAAGTTGATCCCAGCCGCTCAATATCTTTTGACAAAGGTAAAATCAGCGTTGGCGGGCTTTACGAGAGATTAGATTTTACTACGGAAAAGCAGAGGAATTACCACTGGATTACCAGAGACAGACGGCATCTTCTTATGTGGAGTTGCAGACTGCGATAGGAAAGCTGGATTTTATCCTCGGAACTCGTGCCGAAGATTATGACATCGGCGGAACTACATACAACAGCAGCACGCATCAATACGATGATTTGCATAAATTTAAAGCAATACCGCCTTTTCCCAAATGCCAGCGTGCGAGTATAACATCACGAGAGGAGTGAATTTTTCGGTTAATTATAATCATCAGTCTGCTGAGTATTTCTTTTGAACCCGAATAACAGCACTTTAGTGGAAATGGTAACATTCAAACAACAGGGATGCGAATTGCAGCCAACGACTTTATGATAATAAAGTGAGAATTTCTGCGTTTGATTATGTATTAGGATATAATCGAACTTGGTGGATAATAATTTGATACAAAAATGTTTGTGGAGATCAGGGTTTCTCGCTTAATGAAAATATTTCTTCCATGAGAATACATAATTTTAATATAGGATTCTCAATTCCTCTTATGATTTTTACAAAGTCAATCAAGGAAATCAAGAAAACAATAAGTACTGTCAATCCTGATAAAGTCAGCTTTGTATTTCTTTGCGAACTCACCAGCTGCAGAGACTTCCGAACATCACTCCTAATGGACTTTTGTATTTAAATGCAACAGCGCAAATTATATTACCGAAAGGAATAAAACTGAATGCAACACAGCTTCCTTCCAGCAAAAATCTGGGTATTTCTGTTTGCAGATTGATGAACCGATGAACAACTCACTGGACATCTCTCTATCCAAAAATTCAAGAACAACAGGCTGAGTGTTTCATTGTATGTGAATGATGTGTTTAATACGAATAAATGGGCTGTGCGCTCATCTATCAGACACCCAATGTGTTGATGAGAGGTAAAAATGATACTCGTGCATTCAGGTTTCGTAAATTATAAAATCCCTACAAGAAATAAATTAGCCAAAGAAAAATCCTAATATGCTGAGCAGTGACAAGAAAGAAGACGATGGAGGATTGATAAAAATAAGCAAAAGCCTTACTCTGTGGAGTAGGGCTTTTATTTTGATAAAATGTTTTTCCGAATTCTAAAATCAAGAGCCAATCCTTTAAATTAACAAAATAAATAAGGAAGGTAAGAATAATAATATTGATTGTCAGTGTTTTATTGGTGTCATTTTTCAGTAAATAGCCTAAAATAAGAGGATAAATAAAATGAAATTTCCGCCGAAGATGTGGGCTTCATTCAGTCCCAAACGGAATACAGTGAATAATCACATCAATACTGAAAGAAATAAGCAAAAACTCGCAGAAAAGCATAAAGTTCTTTTGACAGCTAAAATAAGCAGAAACAATACATATAGCAATGATGAGCGTTTTTAGGATAAAAATCCGATATTTTCCTGTTATGATGCTTATGTTGTCAGAATTTTCAAATCAATTTTCTATTTCCAGTTTTGGGAAAACCACAGAACCGCCTAAAAATAAGTAGTATATGTCTGATAAATATTGTTCCTGATTTTAGAAACCGCATGCTGTGCAGAATGGAGTTTTGATAAAATCTGAATATTATAAATCCTGATAAAATGCTTAAAATGAATAAGTTTCTAATAAAACTTTCGGTTTTTGTAAAGAAAGCCACGAGGACTTTCAGCCTGTTGGTAATGGGATCCGCCAATTAAAAGCAAAAATAGATAAAACAGAAATATCCTTTTTGTCTTGATGTAAAGCATTGAAAATAAAAGAATATGGAAGCGCATTGTGCTGAAAACATAACTTTCAAAAGGTGAAACTCAGAATGAGTGGAGCTGAAACCAGAGTAAAAAGTATAATCAGAACCGATTGATAGAGAGTGAGTTTTGTGATTTTTGTAAGGTATTTGAAAATGAATAAATTCTGCAATACCAGTGATATGCAGATTACATTCAGTAAATATTCTGGTTTTGAAATGAAAACGTGATTTTTGCAGAAAAATACAAACATTTTCAGTAGTGGATGCCTTACGGAGCTTGTGTTTTGGAATGACTTGTCAAACCCAAGATATAAGTCGTGAATATACTTAGGATGCAGACCAGCTGGGTATTATAAGTCATCCAAAAAGGCAGCCAGTCCATAAAAACAAAGGCTGATAGGAATATAAGTGATTCAGTTTTAGAGAGTTTTAAATATTTTGAAATACAGATTATAGGTCTTCGCAAATGGAAGACCTGATTATTAAAAATGAAATGATTAGTTCAAAATCAAAAGCCGCTCCTATCTGGAAAGCGAATTGGTTGTTCAGATAATCAAAATTTTTGGGACTGCTTTTGTATCTTGCAATCGAAATTGATTTCGAATACAATCCAAATCCTTTCTGGAAAAAGTATCTTACTCCGGCATGCATTCGAGGTGTGTTTCAGGCTTAGATTGAGCCCTGGTAGAAGTCAATTTGTTCAGAAAATTGAATACTCTTCCTAAATTGGCATTAAATCTACTTTGAGGTCTATTTCTGTCCTTGAACTGAGCCTAGAACCATCTATTTTTACTAGCGCTCAGAATAAGCCTACCTGCCCACCGATGGATATACTTTCTCCGACACCATAGTCATATCCGGCAGAGATACCTGTCTCTGTCCTGAAAATTAGCTCCTACATGTGCTCTTTGGTCGCCAACTCCTGTAAAAGACTGCTGTGCGAAAACCGTTGTTGTAATCGTTAAAATAACGCTGCAAAATATCATACTTAAATTATTTTTGGCATAGATTATGTTTAATTTGCTATATTTGGTTAATTAACAATAAAAATAGAAAAATGAGAATCTTCTTTGTAGTAGCGGTATTGGTTGATATCACAATGTCCACGCTCAAAATCATCTATTTTGACAGCGAATGGAATGAAATTAAAAGATAAAAAGAGTTTCCTATTACCGAGAAGTTCAAAAGCAGTGAGCTGTATTTGATAAAGGATTATTATATCAACGGGGCTTTGCAGATGGAGGGACGGCAGTGATGACACGCCGAATAGAGAGGTTTTGAGGAAAAAGTTACTTGGTATTTCCCAGATGGAAAAGTGGGAGATGGTTTCAAATTTTAAAAATGGTAATTTGCTTTGGTGAGAGTAGGTTATATAATGCAAAATGGAAAACTTCTGCAAGACATGGTTTATGATGGAAGGAATAATTACAGCGGCACTTACTATTCTTGCATAGAGGATGGGAATGTTAATAATATGATATCAACAATTCAAAAATTCGGAGCCGACAAAAACAACATATTGTGATAAATCTCCGCAGGGCATCCGCTATGAAATTATCTATAAAAAGGCTACGAAGAGCAGAAACCAAATACTATGGAGAGGGCGGAAAATACTTGGGCTCTTACAAAGGATATGATGATATGAATGATGTTTCCGTGGGTATTCCTATCAGCCGATGAGGTGTAGAGTGTGCAAATATCAGAAAGGACAGGTAATAGAAAATAAGATTTATCATGACAATGGAACGCTGAAACAAGAGTTTAAAAGAAAGCGGAGGCTTGGGAGAAAACTATGATGCAAATGGAAAGAAAATAGACTGAGCTTACTTATAACAGGAAGGAACAGAACTAATCCCTTATGACAGCAAACGTGAGTGATGTTTTCTATGGAAATGGTTGATTCAGAAACCATTATCACTACATATAGCAAAGGAATTTTGTGAAAATAGAGCAGTTATGGAGATTATGTAACAGAAACTTTCTATGATGAAAACGGACAGGATGTTACAGAAGTATTTCTAGAGAAAAACGGCGAGGAATTTGCCAGACTAGTTTATAGAGATGGAGTTCCTTACGATGGAATGATGAGGGATGCTGTTTCGGAGCAACATTATAAAGAGGAAGGCTGATGAGCGATTTTCAAGAAAGGAAAATTTCATCTGATACCTTGAGAATAAAGATGCTTATGAAGTGAAGGTTTTTAATGAAGGTGTTTTAAAATTCGTTTATGTAACTCATTCCAAGGAGTTTGGAGCTTTTCTCGGCGAAGTCACTCCATATGATGATAAAGGAGAAAAGCATTGCCGAGATTGTTGTAAAAGAAGGATTTATAGAGAAGGGAAAATTAACGATTGATTGTTATTGTCCTGAAAAAGATATATTACCTATGAGAGAAAAGAGATTGGATTATAAAACAATGGTATAATAAAACAGGCATGTATAGAGAAATTGAGGGTGAAAAATAGATAAAAATCAATTCAACAGCGAAATAATGATAGATGAGTATTTGCTGGCAAACGGAACAGATACAGATGAGTTGGCAAATTGGGTAGAATAAAAACAAAAACAGGAAGAAAAAGTTTCTTCCTGTTTTGTTTATTAGAATGAATATCGTAGGTGAGGATATGGAATGATGATATTATTAGCCCTAAATTTCTCTAAAATAGACTTTCTTATTTCGCTTTTCAGTAGTGAGAAATATGAAAAGGGTCATCAGAAAAGAAATAAAGCCTAAGATTGAGAGAAGAATCCGCAAAAATCATTCAGCCTGATATATGGTTCCCTCTCTTTAGAAATATCAGGGTTTTCCTTGGCTGCTTCTACAAGGAGGACTTCTACCGTTTTCATATCTGTCTTATAGTCCACGCCTATATCTATGAAGAAGGCATTCGCAGCATTGTGATAGGAATAATTGGTAAGTTTTTCCTTGTAAGGTATGAATTAGGAAAACTATGGTCTTTCCGTCTGTGAGTGAGGATTTTGGTGGTTCTTATGTTTATTTGTTCCACTCTACCCATTACGCCGTTCATATCAAAGGACATCGCCCACATTGATGCTTTTGTCTAATAGAATAATAACCCCCGAGATGAAATCCAAAAGGCAAATTCTGAAGTCCAGACCTACCCCCTACCAAGACCGCACTAGATCCCACCAAAAACGGAGAGATATTTACGCCTAAAATCCGAATGATGATTAGGAAAGTGACAATGATGATTCCATAATATACAATCTGGTGAAGGGCGTATCTGGTTCCTTTGTCCACCTGTGATAAACCCCTATAAAAATCCTTTTTAGAAATTTTCTCCACAATGTAAGACACAAATCATCGCACATCGCATACCTGATACATGTGCAGTGTATAGGTATGGATAGAAAAATATAGGATATTCTAAAAATTCTTTTAAGCTCATAATTATTTATTTTATTTCTGAGATAATGTTCATCGTTTCTTTGAGATAAAAGTCTCGTTTCAAGTTTTTATCCAATTTTCACTCTTTTTCGCAAAAACTTCATCTTTTCGTTCTTGCTGCTTCATCAGCATGTGGGGTGAAAATCAGCTTGTTATCGTATTTAGAAAAGAACCTTGATTTTTGATCTGCTCTTTTCTGTTCTATGTAACT